>Ga0310124_10000137_pt1 | contig 46736 bp, 32 predicted proteins | sample CB11b_AW_Bot5_MG_FD_203507 | JGI IMG/M metagenome (GOLD analysis project Ga0310124, IMG submission 203507) | Marine microbial communities from Western Arctic Ocean, Canada - CB11b_AW_Bot5 | ecosystem: Environmental > Aquatic > Marine > Oceanic | place: Canada: Western Arctic Ocean | collected... | reverse complement strand
AAGATCTCGAAGATCGCGATCCCGAACAGGATGTTGTCGATCTCGACCATCGCGTACCACCAGTAGGCGAAACTGATGGCGAGGGTCAGCAGCTTGAGGACGTTGGGGGGGTGGCCGGCGGTGCGACGTGAGAGGAGATGGACGAGGTAGGCCACGGTGACCAGTGCGGTGCCGCAGTTGCAGAGGATGCGGACGCCGTCGATCCAGGCGGGTCCGATCAGCGGGCCGCCGGACTGGTGGAAGACCTCGAGTGCCTGGTAGACGCGGCCGTTGGAATTGACCAGCCCGGCCGTGAACCACGACAGGCACAGCAGCCAGTCGAGTCTCACGGTGCGAGGATCGTGGTCGCCTCGCTTGGCGTCGTAGATGCGGGCGAAGCCGTAGACCTGCATCAACCCGTGCCAGAACCCCCAGGCCACCAGGATCACCATCATCCCCTGCTGGAGTTCTGTGAACAGCAGCGGCAGCGTTGTTCCCAGCAGCAGCAACGGCACCACGGTGAAGCGGACGCGGAATCGGCGGAAGAGAGCCCGGTCGCCGTAGGCACGCATCAGGCCCGGCAGGTGGTGCCCGGTGGCTCCGAAGGCGGCCACAAAGCCATAGATCGCGTCCGGCGAGAAACTCAGACGAGACAACCACAGCACCGGCAGGATCACCAGCGGGGTGGCGATGAACAGCAGCAGGTCCCAGGCGGCTCCGATGATCCACCCGGACCGTCGGGGCCCGTCGGCGGCAGCCGCGGCAGACACGTCACCCTGGGCCAGCTTCTGGCTCACCGGTTCGCTCCTGGAAGAACCCCGCCCTCGGGCGAGGAGGTCTGTGGGGCAGTCAACCGAGGGGTTCGGCCCGAGGCTGCTGGGGTCAGTATACGAGCCATCGGTGGGGTGTGCGAAGAGCCCGGCGACTCAGCGGCCCGGCCGCAAGAGCCGCCGGCCGGCCAGGGGATGCCGTGAAGGAACGAACCGAAGCCGCTGAGGGGCACGGTCGATGTCGCCGTCGACCTGCTCGGGGGGTGTACCCAGTTGGCGTCCCAACGGCGGCTGGGGGTGTTTCTGGAGCTGAGTCGCGGGTGGGGTCGGGGTCGGGGTCGGGGTCGGGGTCGGGGTCGGTGTCGGTGTTGGTGTTGGTGTTTGAGTGGACGGGAGCGGCGGAGCCGGGGGCTCGACCGAACCCAGTGCCACGCGAATCGGTTGGGGCTCGGGTCGCGGTGCCCTGGGTGGCTCGGGCGGCACGGTGGGTGGGATTGCCTGCAGCGGCTGCGGTGTGGGTTTCGGTGTGGGTTTCGGTGTGGGTTTCGGTGTGGGTTTCGGTGTGGGTTTCGGTGTGGGTTTCGGTTGAGCGGCAGGCTGCTTGTCGAGATCTGTGAGCGGGGCTTTGGGCGAGACGTCGGCCGGGAGTATTGTCACTCGAGGGGGATCGTTGTTTGTGCCGGCTCGTCGGGGAGACTGAGTGGAGTCGGGTGGGCGTTCGGAATCGGAGCGGCTGTCTTGCAGGGGGGCCGCGTCGCTCTTGGGGTTGCCGGAGTCATTTCTGAGGGAGGCGGCTCCGAGGATTCCGACCAGCAGGATTGCCGCTGCCAGGCCGACCTGTGTTTTGCGGTTGATGGTGTTCATTTTCATGATCTCCTGGGCGTCCGATCCGAGACTCCTGCGGGGAGTCCGGGAACTGGGCGTGTACAATTATGGTGCATGTCCGGGCTTCGAGGCGTCGGAAGTGGTGAGTGATTTCGGTACGGTCGGGAACCGTGTCGGTTGGGATCGTCTGCACCGGCTGGGGAAAGAGGGATGGGTTGCCTTCTGGTCCGGTTGTAGGGCCGGAGAGGGTCGTTGAGCGGGATGAAGTCGGCAGGTGTTGTACCAGGGGGAGAAGGCCAGTTGTCCGTTTCGCAGCATCCCTCGACCAAGGCGATCGAGAGTCTGCTTCGGGAGTGTCAGCAGCGTCAGGTCCGTCGCGGCGGACCCGGTGGTCAGCGTCGCAACAAGGTGGAGACCGGCGTGGTGATCACTCATCAGCCCAGTGGCATCACGGCCGAGGCGAGCGAGCGTCGTCATCTGAAGGACAACCTGCCGCTGGCGATCAGGCGATTGCGGCTGGCGTTGGCGGTATCGGTTCGTGGTAGGAGAGGGGCCGGGGCGGTGGCGGGGCCGTCCTCGCTTTGGTGTTCTCGGTGCCGGGGCGGTCGGCTCGTGGTCAGCGAGTCCCACTGGGACTTCCCGGCGTTGGTGGCCGAGGCCCTGGACGTGCTCGACGGTCTCGACTGGAGCGTGATGGCGGCCGCCGAGAGCCTGGGCTGCAGTTCGTCTCAGCTGGTCCGCTTACTGCGTCGCTGGCGACCGGCTCTGGAATTGTTGAATGGTCACCGGGAGCAGTTGGGAGAGCGGAGGCTGCGTTGAGGGGTCGGTGTGCGGTAAGACTCGTTGACACGCATGGGGACCGAACTAGAATGAGTTTTGACATGGACGTTGCGGCAGGGGGGCCCTCGACCTGCCCACAGCGGACCCGTCTTACCCAGGCTGTTGGAGGACGTCACTGATGTCCCGGACCCGGCGAGGCCCCACGGCGCTGCATTTCACGGCGATCGTGTTGACCATTGCGACCGTGCTGCTGATCGCCGTGGCCTTCCTGTTCTACCGCGAGGGCCAGGAGATGCGGGCGGCGGTGGTCCGGGTGGAGGCCGAGCGGGAGAAGCTGACCCGACAGGTCCGCGACCAGGACGACAGCATCCAGGTGCTCAAGGATGTACTGGGCTACAGCCAGGCTGCCGTCGGCCAGGCCGACGACCAGGACCCCTCGACCGTCGCCGGTGCAGTCCGCAGCGACATCAACCGCGCACTGGGCCGTGCCTCAACCAACCCGGGGCTATCGGCTCGCGAGGCCCTGAGTCGCCTGGCGAGTGAGCGGGACAACCTGGAGATCGAGCGGAACGCGCTGGTCGATTCGAAGTCGACTCTGCTGGCCAATTACCGAGCACTGGAGCGTGTCTGGAAGGCGGTGCTGAGACCCGAGCGGGAGGCACGACTGACGGCCGAGCGGGAGTTGAAGACCAACGTGCGTTCTCGCGAGGAGGTCCTGGCGGCCAAGGAGCGTGAGATTGCCACGCTGCGTGAGTTGGCCTCGGGGCAACGTGACCAGATTGCCGAGTTGCAGAGGGTTGTCGAGGACCAGGACAAGCAGATGGTCCAGAAGTTTGCCCTGCACCGATCGACCGTGCGACGTCTGAACCGGATGCTGCAGAAGCGAGACTCGCACCGCTTCGAACACTCCGACGGCAAGATCACTCTGGTCGACGACTCGGGCCGACTGGTCTGGGTCGACCTCGGTTCAGCTGACAAGCTCAAGGCCGGCATCCGCTTCAGTGTATTCGACCAGTCGGCCCAGCAGATTGGCGGCAGCCGCAAGGGGATCAAGGGCGTGATCGAGGTCTCGCGGGTCACCGGCCCGCACCGCGCCCAGGCTCGAATCATCGATCGCGACCGGCTCAACCCCGTGCTGAAGGGCGACCTGGTGTTTTCTCCGATCTGGTCGGTGGGGCATTCCGAGCGGTTTGCACTGGTCGGACTGATCGATCTCAACGACGACGGCCGCAGTGATATCGAGGGCCTGCGGCGGTACGTCGCCGAGTCGGGCTCACGGATGAGTGTCTGGGTCGACGACACGGGGGCCCGCAACGGGGGCGAGGTCGACATGTCGATCAAGTACCTGGTGGTCGGCAACACTCCCACTCCGGACCAGGCCCGCAACGACGCTCAACGCACGTCCTACAACCGCCTGATCGGTCACCTGACGGCGATGCGAGAGGAGGCCTACGACCATGGTGTGCGGGTGATCCGGCTCAACGACTTCCTGGCCTACATCGGCTACACCAGGGGGTTGGGAACCGGCGTGTCGGTGACCCGCGAGCCGGATGCTTCGGGCGATCGGCCTGCGGCGGTGGGCCCGGGCAAGCGGTCTCCTCTGAAGCGGTCTCCCCGCACGACTCCCCCGGGTGTCAGCGGTCGGTTCCGCAAGTCTCGCGGCGTGAAGTCCTCGAGCGATTCGACACCCGCTGTCGATCCCCCGCGGTGATCGGCCGTCGGGCCAAGCCACGCTCGAACCGGCGTGGGGCGGGACGAGTGGGCGAGTCACGAGCTGGCGTGTCGCTCAACGGGCTGCTCGCCCTGGTCTGCGGCGTGGGCCTGCTGCTGGTCAAGGACGGTCTGGTGTCGATGACCGCGGCCACCTCGCGGACGAGCGTCAGCGTGTTGATGTGGGTCGCTGCGGTGGTGCTGTTGCTGGTGGGAGTGCGTGAGGTCACCGGTCGCGGCATGCGGTCGGGGTACCGACAGGCCGGTCGAGGCGGCCGCCGGGTCCGGCGGGCTCCTCGCGAGGGACTCCTGTACCTGGGCCTGATGGCGTCGTTGCTGGTGGGCAGTTTTCTGGGCGGCGACAACCTGCTGATGCTGGTGGTGGCGTTGATGATCGGACCCTGGCTGCTGAATGCCTGGTCCAGCGGCACGCTGTTGTGGCGGTGCGACGTGCGGCGGGTGGTGCCCGGCCGGGTGATGGCCGGCGAGGTGGTCTCGGTCGAACTGGTCGTGGAGAACCGCAAGCGGCTGTTTCCGTCGTGGCTGGTCCTGGCCAGCGACCAGATCGAGAATGACAGCGAGACGCTCGAGGCACGGGTCCTGTTCGCTCGGGTGCCGGCCGGTGACCGGCGGAGCGGGTATTACCGGTTGAGGCCCGGTCGACGGGGCCGCTATCGACTCGGCCCAATCGAACTCTCGACCCGATTCCCGCTGGGCCTGATCGAGCGGGGCCTGGTGTTTCATCGGCCCGAGGAGATCCGGGTCTATCCCCGGCTGGGCCGCGTGTCGGCGAGTTGGTACCAGGACCCAAGCGAGACCACCGGCAGCGTGTCGCGTCGGGCTCGACGCCGTGGCGGAGCCGACGACCAGTTGCAGACGCTGCGGGAATTCCGTTCCGGCGACAACCCTCGAGCCGTGCACTGGCGGACCACGGCGAGACGGGGGGAATTGATGGTCCGCGAATTCGACGAGCAGCAGCAGCAGAACCTGGACCTGGTGTTGGATCTCTGGCAGCCCGAGCGTCCCGACGAGTCGGACATTCAGCGGGTCGAATTGGCCGCGAGCCTGGCGGCGACGCTGTGTGTTGAGACTCTACGACGGGCCGGTGATGCCCGGGTGCGTCTGAGTGTCTACGGGGCGGGTGTGTCGGAGCTCGCCGAAACAGGCGGCCCGATGGGTGTCACCGAGGTGCTCGACCTGCTGGCGACGGTGCAGGCGGGCAGCGGGCCGGGTCGACCCGGCTCAGCGACCGAGCCTGCCGGCAGCCGATTCCGCGGCGTGCTGGTGACATCGCGGCGACGGACCGACGTGGCTGATGAGGTCGATGTGGGGGGGGGCCGCGAGTGGCCCGGGGGTGCTGAGTTGGAGACAAGAATGGTGGTGTGGGCGGATCCACACGTGTTGCCGAGTTGGTTTGCGATCGAGGGGGCCTGATGCGATTGCGGGACGTGTTCCTGGTCAGCGTCTATGTGCTGTTCGCCCTGGCGACGTTGTTGCTGGTGGTGGGTGAGGACTCGGCATTTCCTCAGGCTGTGGGGTTCCCGTTGTCGGTGATTGCGCTGGTGTTGATCGATGGGCGACGTCAACTGCGGGTCCCGTCGTGGGTTCTGAACATCGGTGCCACGCTGTCGGTGGCTGCTGCGGCGTGGGAGTTCGTCGGTGAGTCTCCGGAGTCGAGGCTGACGGCCGCGGCGCACCTGCTGGTCTATCTCGGCTGGGTGGTCCTGTTGGGTGGCAAGGCGAATCGACAGTACTGGTGGCTGTTGACGCTCTCGGTGCTGCAAGTCGCCGTGGGAGCCGTGCTGGTCGAGGCCTCCGGCGAGCCGCTCTACAGCCTGCTGATGGTTCTCTTCATGGTGACCGCCACCTGGACACTCTCGGTCTTTTCGCTCCAACAGGTCCAGGGACGGTTGGCCGCGGTTCCCGTGGCGGTCCCGGTCCCGGACGGGCCGGACTGGCTGCGACCGACTGCCGCGGGCAGTGGGTGCCAACTGGATGCCGATCAGCAGTGGATCAACTCGCGATTCGTACTCGGCGTGGCCGCCGCGGCGGTGGGAGCGTTGTTCGTGGCGGCCTTGTTCTTTCTGTTGATCCCGCGGCTGTGGCTGCTTGATCCCAGCGGCCAGGACGACGCACAGAACGATCCGTTGCGGCCATTGACGGGGTTCACCGAGACGGTCCAGCTGGGCGAGATCGGCGACATGCTCGAGAGCACCATGCACGTGATGAGCGTGGAGGTGATCGATCGGCAGACCGGCGATCGGCTCGAGGTGGACGATCTCGCGCGGGCCTGGGGCGACACCGAGCCGCTGTTTCGTGGAACGGTGATGGTGAGGTATTCGCGAGGCAAGTGGGAACGTGGGGTGGCCGACTCGAGGTTCAATCGCCTGCGCGGGGTTCCCCAGGGATTGGACGGGATCAGGCAGGACATCCAGCTGGAGACCCTGGGTACGCCGGTGCTCTTCGGGATGCATCCGGTCAACGGCTGCGTGATCGACAGCGCCAGCCGTCACGGCTTGTTTCACCCGTCGACGGGTGTGCTGGTGGGTTCGCGGGACCGGGCGCGGGGTCGTGTGTTGCGGTACAGCCTGTTCTCGCCCTCTCCGAACTCTGCAGCGGGTCAGCGGCCGAGGGTGCCGTCGGTGATGAGCCCGGCGGAGCGGCTCGAATACCTGGAGTTGCCACCACGAGACCTCGACCGTCTCTCGCGGACCGCCCGCCGACTGGTGTCCACTCGCACCGCTGACACCGACAAGGATAAGGCGGATCGCCTGATGGAGTTCCTCTCCGGAGACCAGTTCGGCTATTCGCTGGATGCCTCGGTGAGCGATCCGATGCTGGACCCGGTGGAGGACTTCGTATTCGAGCGTCGTCGGGGTCATTGCGAGTACTTCGCGTCGTCGCTGGCGTTGATGTTGCGGGCGGTGGGGATTCCGTCGCGGCTGGTGTCGGGTTTCAAGGGGGGGGCGCACAACCAGATCAGTGGCCAGTTTGTCGTGCAGCAGCGGCACGCTCATGCCTGGGTCGAAGCCTGGATCGGCTCGCGCTGGGTCACGCTCGATCCGACCCCCGGGAGCCGAGGAGAGTTGATCCGGCGTCTCGAGGCCGACTCGGGGTTCCTGCGTGATGCCGGCCAGGTGATGGAACACTCGTGGCGACGCTACGTGGTGGAGTTGTCGCTGGCGCAGCAGCAGAGTCTGGTCTACCTGCCGTTGCAGGCGGGGTTGCTGGACACGATGACATTTTTCAATTCGCTGGTGACCGATGCCCTGGAGGCCGTGGGGGGATTGGCTGCGGGACGTGGAGCGGGAGACCGATGGCCGGCGCTTCTGGCGGTGATCGGGTTGGTCGGTCTGCTGGTCGTGGCGGTGTGGGTACTGCGTCGCTGGCGGAGCGGATGGCGACCTCGCGTGAGACGACGGGTCCGGGCAGGGCGAACTGCAGCCGTAGTGGTGCCCTTCTACGAACGGTTCTGCCGGATGCTGGCCGCCAGCGGTCGGTTGAGACGCAGCGGGCAGACGGCTCGCGAGTTCGCCACCGACATGGGGCAGGCCGCTGAGGAGTCGCCGGACGGGGCCGGTCTGGAACCGATCGCACGTCAGGTCACCGAGTTGTACTACTCGATCCGGTTCGGAGGACATCGGCCGGAGGCGGAGGTGATTGCCGAAGCCGAGCGAGATCTAGACCGACTCGAGGCAGCCTTGCGTGCCGGTCGGACGAAGGGCTGAGGCGGTGGTTGGGGGCAATTGAGGCTTGTTGGTGTCAGGGTGTTTACAGCGGCCTTTGCCGGTGTCTATTCTGGACGCAACGTGGGCCGAGCGACGTGGGGTCCGTGGCTGTCATCGTCTATTCCGCTCCCTCTCAGGACTCTTGTGATGAACGCTTCATTATGGGCCATTGTCTCGGTCTTTGTCGTACTGGGTCTGGCTCTGCTGTTCCTGTTGGTCAACGTCTTTCTGGATCGGCGGAATTCGAAGATGACCTTGGGAGTGATGGTGGCAGGTCTCTTCGGCGTGGGATTGGGTTGGGGAGCCTTCTACGGAGGCGTCTCGATGACCGGTCAACAGATGCAATTCTCGGTATCGGGATTCGAAGGCGAGACCATCGCGATGCCGAGCGCAGCGGATTCGACCCAGCAGCCCGAAGGCGAAGCCGGCCCCCCCGGAGGCGGAGGCGGTGGCGGTGGAATGCCGGGAATGGGTGGCGGAATGCCGGGGATGGGTGGCGGAATGCCGGGAATGGGTGGCGGAGGTGGCGGAGGACGTGGAGGTCGCGGGGCTCCCTCGTCGCGTCGTGGGCTCACGACTCTGGTCCGCAAACTCGACCTGCTGACCGGCGATATCGCCGTGAAATTCTCCACGAAACAGGCCTCCGAGATCGGCGGCTTGCTGGCCAAGGCCGGAGGTGGTGAAAAGATGACCGACGAGCAGGCCAAGACGGCCCTGGAGGCGGTCGAGGCGGCATTGAGCGATGAGCAGAAGTCGGCGTTGGAGAAGGTCGGACTGCCCAGGCGTCGACGTGGCGGCGGAGGCGGCGGGGGTGGTGGAGGAGGCCAGGCCCCGCAGGACGAGAATCCGTTCACCGAAGAAGACAACCATACGGCCCTGGTGTCGCTGCTGAAGCGTCACGGAGTCACTCCTCCCAAAATCACTGTGAAGAAGAGCCAGGAACGGCCGACTCGGCCGCAGACGGCCGGTGGTGGGGGAGCTGGCGGGCGTGGTGCAGGTGCAGCGGCCGGCGGCGAAGACAACACGTCGGCGAACGTGATCGAAGCCATTTTGAAGCAGCACGACAAGGATGGCGATGGGGCATTGTCCAAGGCCGAAGCGCCCGAGTTCCTGAAGAACCGTTTCGAGAGGATCGACACGAACAAGGATGGGAAGTGCGATCTGAAGGAATTGACCACTGCCAGGCGTCTGAGTGCCGGAGCACCGGGTTCCTAGCTCGAGCGGCAAATCGGCGGTAGTGGTGCTGGACGAGAGCTAACCGCCTGTTGCAAATGCAGTTGCGCCGACCTGGGCTCAAGTTGGGCCGCTCACTCGGCCGAAAACCCCAACTGAGGGGCGTCGTAGGTCGACGTTCCCGCTGGCGGCGTTGGGGGAGTGGCCAGCTCGCGACAGGGATGTGTCCAGCGAGTGCAAGGGGTGAGGCAAGGATGCCAAGTTCGATACGCAGTCTGTTTGTGGCGAGCCTGTTGACCGTCACGATGACCGGCCCGGGTTGCCAGCGCGACTACTACTACAAGCAGGCGGACGAAGAAGCGAACGCCTTGATCGCCGAGAAGTCGGTTGATCCTCGCTGGGGCGTCGATGATTTCGACGTGCAGATCGATCCCCGCAGCCGCTTCGCCAACGAAGCCGATCCGGTACGGCCTCCGATGCCACCCGATGACCCCAGCTCCAACCAGCTGATGCAGTCGCTGGCCGGGATGGAGGGCTATGCCGGCTGGGGTGCCAACGGGATGGCCGATGTGCGTGAGAATCCCCAGTGGCGTGAGCAGCTGCGGGAGTACATGGAGCTGGACAAGGACGGTCGGATCCGCATGGACCTGGAGGGTGCCATCCGGATGTCGATGATCCATTCGCCCGCTTACCAGGCAACGATCGAGACTCTGTATCTTTCGGCGCTGGACGTCAGTACCGAGCGATTCCGTTTCGACGTACAGTTCTTTGGCGGAAACGACACGGACTATTCGCACCGCGGGGACCAGAACTTCGGTGGCGAGAGCAACACACTGACCAACGGCAGCAACTTCAGGGTGCGGCGGAAGCTGGCGACGGCCGGCCAGATCGTCGTCGATTTTGCCAACACGTTCACCTGGCAGTTTGCCGGTGCGGATTCCAATGCGGCGGCGTCGCTGCTGGGGTTCAGCATCGTACAGCCCCTGCTTCGCAGCGGCGGCCGCGTGGTGGGGCTCGAGCAGTTGACTCGCGCCGAGCGGACTCTGCTGGCCAATATGCGCGCGTTCCAGCGATACCGCAAGGGGTTCTACACCGATCTGGCCATTGGCAGTCGAGGCTCGACGAGCGGCCCGCGACGAAGCGGTGGTTTCTTTGGCGGTACCGGTCTGACCGGGTTTTCCGGGCAGGGTTCAGGCGGGTTTGGTGGTGTGGGTTCGGCGAGCGGTTTTGGCGGTTTCTTTGGTGGCGGGGCGACTGGTGGCGGCGGAGCCGGTGGTGGCGGTGCGGTGGCGGGCGTCGCCGGCGGTGGTGCGGGCAATGTCGGCGGTTACATCGGCCTGCTGCAGTCTCTGCAGCAATTGCGAAACGCCCAGGACAATCTGGCGTTGCAGCAGCGGACCCTGGCACTGCTGCAGGCTCTGCGCGAAGCGGGCCAGATTGGTGCCGACCAGGTCTTGAGTTTCGAGCAGAGTATCGAGACGGGCAAGGCGAACATGCTGCAGAGCAACAACGGATACAAGTCGACGGTCGAGAACTTCGTGATGAGCAGTTTTGGACTGCCCGGCACGGTGGAGATCTCGCTGGATGACACGATCATCCGCCCCTTCCAGTTCATCGACCCCCGGGTGACAACGGTCGAGACCTCGGTGTCGGACCTGGTGGCGGCGTTTGGGCTGATCGAGAATCCGACCAATGAGCAGTTGAATCGAACGGCGAGCCATGCCCGAAAGCTCCACGAGGACATTTCGGGTTTGACTCAACTGGTGGTCGGCGACCTGGACGCATTGACGGCGAAGGTGCCGGTGCGTGAGGCGCACATGGCTGACGAGCAGAAGCAGCAGTTTGCAGCCGATCGGGCCATCCTGACGGCGGATCTCAAGCGGCTGAAGATCCAGCACGAAAAGACGCGGGTGCTGCTCGGGTCGGTCATCAAGCGACTGACCACCAAGTTGGACGCAGACGGCAAGGTGGCTGTTGTGGCCGACCTGATCGCCGTCAACGCCAGCTTGGCCGGGACCGTGGGAGAAATGGCCCTGGTCCAGGCTGGCTCGCGACTCGAGGCGATCACTCTGGATCAGAGGGTCGAGTTGTCGGCCGGTGACGCGCTGGAGATCGCACGTTCGTTCCGGCTCGACTGGATGAACGCTCGGGCGTCACTTGTGGACGGGTGGCGACTGGTGGAATACAACGCCAACGCTCTGGAATCGGATCTCAGCATCGTCTTCAGCGGCGACATGAAGGGTGACAAGGACAACCCGTTGAAACTCGAGGGTGCCAGGGGCACGCTGCGGGCCGGGCTGCAATTCGATGCTCCGCTGACACGGTTGCTGGAACGGAACAACTTCCGGCAGCAGTTGATCAACTATGAACAGTCACGCCGCGGGATGATCACCTATGAGGATGGACTCCGGCAGTCGTTTCGCTTGGCGTTGCGGACTCTGGGGCAGCGCGAGAAGAACCTGGAGATTCAGCGTCGGGCGGTCAAGATTGCGATTCGCCGCGTGGATCAGACTCGGCAGATGCTCACCAAGCCTCCGGCACCAGGTCAGCCGGCGGTGTTGAGCCCGACTGCGACCCAGGACCTACTCTCGGCCCTGGCCGCCTTGCGCGAGTCGCAGAACAACTTCATGAGCGTCTGGTTGGCCTACTATTCGGGGCGGATGTCGTTGATGAGGGACCTGGGAGTGATGCGGTTAGACGAGAACGGGATCTGGATCGATGAGCCGCTCGAAAACGCTCTGGATGAAGCCCGAAAGCATCCCACTGTCTTGCCTCCGGCTGTCCCCGAGGCGTGGTTGCAGCAGGTCGAGGCGGGATTGGAGACCGTGAGGCTGGTTCCGGACGAAAATGCCGGGGCGGCCGAAGGCGAAGGCGAAGACGAGTCGGAGTCCGACGAAGCAGCCGACGCGGAGGACTCGATGGTCGGCGTGCCCGATTTCCTGCGGCCCGGTAAGTTGACGATCAAGAAGCCGGCCATCCTGGATCGGCTGAAACAGAAATGGAACGACAAGGTGAGGCCCATCCGTCGGACGTCACGGACTGCTTCGGGCCCTGAAGATCAGCCTCCTCTGGAATCGCTTCCCGCCCCGGAGACTCGGCCAGTGCTTAAGGCTGCGGGCATCGGAGAGCGAGAGTCCAACGGGGTGTTTCAGCCACGCCGGCCACGGTCGCTGCGCGAGCGTGAGACCACGCAGGAGATCGAAGTGCCTCCGGTCTCGGCACCCTCGGTGTCTGGGGCTGTTGTACCGACCGAGTCGTATCGATCGCCGCGGCGTGCTGGTCCGGTGAAGCCCACGCTGAAGCCCACGGCGGAGGCCTCGCCCACTTTCCTGCCCCCGAGGATCCGGTGAGCGACGCCGAATCGGCCTCTGCGTCTCGGACTCGACATCCTGGGGCGGTGCAGAGAGGCCCGGAAACGTCGGGTGTTGGATGCGACGACCGGGTGTTGCGATACCGATGCTGGGGCTCTGGGCAGAGTGGCGACGTTGTTCCCATTGATTCATGATCCCGAATCGTAACAATGGAGCGTTCGCGACCGGCCGAGGCTGTCAATTGCGAGAATCCGTGATGGGAACCGAGGAATCGCGACCTTCAGCGACCGTTTCGGTGTTTGAATGGTACGCGTAGTCTGTGCGGCCCAGTGGACGGGGCATCCGACTTCAGAATCGATTGAATACAGGACATCTCAAACCACTCAGGAACTCGGCATGGCCACAACCTTGGAATCACCGCAGCAGACTAGTCGCGCTCGTCGAAGCGGCGGCAGTGGATTCGGCGTCCTCCTGTTGGCCCTGCTGCTGATCGGCGGCTTGGCCGGTGGCGGTTGGCTGTTGGCCGGCAGCATCACGGGCGGTGATGCGGACGAGGCTGGTGCCGAGACGATGACGGTCGAAGTCACGAAGGGCACGCTACAGGTCCAGGTGACCGAGGATGGTGAGGTTGAGAGTGCCAAGCCGGTGCTTCTGAAGTGCCTGGTTTCGGGTGGTTCGCAGATCCTGGAGATCGTTCCCGATGGGACTCGGATCGTGGCCAAGGGTGGCGAGAAGGTGGAACCGACCGACATCGAGGTGGGTGACCAGTTGGTAAAGCTGGATGATTCGAAGATCAAGGACGCCCTGGACAAGCAGAAGATTACCGTGGGCAATGCCGAAACGGCGTTGATCGAGGCCACGAAGAACCTGTCGGTGGCGAAGATTTCGGTGACCGAATACGAGCAGGGCACGTACGTGCAGGAGCTGCAGGGTCTGGATGCCGAGGTGACGATCGCCGAGGAGAACCTGCGGGGTGCTCAGAACCAGTACGACTACACGCAGAAGATGTTCCGCAAGGGATTCGTGACGAAGTTGCAGCTGGAGGCCGACCAGTTTGCAGTGAAGCGGTCGAATCTGGAGCTGCAGCAATCCGAGACGAAGCGAGTGGTGCTGGTGAAGTTCACCAGGGTAAAGATGATGGAGGACTTCAAGAGCAACGTGCAGACTGCGGCGCAATCGGTGAAGCAGAAGCAAAGTGCGTTGGACCTCGAGAAGCGTTCGCTTGAGCGGATCGGCAAGCAGTTCGAGAACTGCATCATCGTGGCTCCTCAGCCGGGCATGGTCGTCTATCACAACGAGCGGAGCCGCTACGGCCGGAGTTCGTCGACCCCGATCGAAGAGGGTGCGACGGTTCGCGAGCACCAGTCGATCGTCAAGTTGCCCGATTTCTCCAAGATGCAGGTCAAGGTCAGCGTCCACGAGTCGAAGGTGCAGCAGGTCGCAATCGGCGACCGGGCCCAGTTGACCATCCAGGGGTACAAGGACCCGCTGGAGGGTGTGGTGATTGAAATTGCCAACCAGCCGGAATCGACCAGTTGGTACCAGGCGAACGTCAAGGAGTACGCCACGATCGTCAAGATCGACACGATCCCCGAGGGGATGGTGCCGGGCATGTCGGCCGAGGTGGTCATCGACGTCGAGCAGCGTGAGGAGGTACTGAGGCTGCCGGTGGGATCGGTGATCGAGATCGGCGGTGAGTACTTTGCCTGGACCAACGGGGATAAGGGTTACGTCAAGAAGAACCTGACGGTTGCCAAGAGCAGCAAGGGCGACAACCGTGTGCTCTCGGACAGCAAGTTCATCGGCGTGGAGTCCGGAGTGGTCGAAGGCGACATGGTCGTCTTGAACCCTCGGGACGTCGTGCCCGAGGTGAAGGAGTTGATCAAGAAGAACGAGGAGCAAGAGGCCAAGGCGAAGAAGTCCTCACCGACATCTGCCAAGAAGAGTGCAGCTCCCGGCGGAGCCGGTCGGCCCGGTGCGGGCAAGAAGACGGCTCGGAAGGGTGCGGGCAAGCGGAGTGGCTCTGGCGGATCCAGTGGTGGTGGCGGTGCTGCCGAGACCGGTTTGGGCCGGATGGCCTCCCTGGACAAGGACGGCGACGGAAAGGTCTCCAAGGCCGAATCGACCGGCACGTTCCTGGCGCCCTTCTTTGACCGGGTCGACGCCGACAAGGACGGCTTCTACACGGCCAAGGAAGCCGAGGCCTCGCGGGCGGCACGTCGCAAGAACGCCGGCGGTGGCAGTCGCAAGGGCAGCGGTGGTGCCGGAGGCACACCCAATGGCAGTGGCAGTGGTGGTGGCGGCGGCGGTGGTTTCAGCGCCGACAGCCTGCTGACCCGGATGGACAAGGACAAGGACGGCAAGATCTCGAAGGCCGAGGTCGAAGGAAACGACCGGATGAAGTCGGTCTTCGATGCCAACGACGCGAACAAGGACGGCTTTCTGGACAAGGCCGAGCTGAACAAGATGATTGCGGCCATTCGCGCTCGCTTGAGTAGCGGTGGGGGAGGCCAGTAGGTCGTGTTCGGTCTGCTTCGGTCACTGGGAATGGCTCTGAAGAGCCTGCGGTTGCATTTCCTGCGCAGCGTGCTGGCAGCTGTCGGCGTGTTGATCGGCGTCACTGCGGTGATCTGGCTGGTGGCCCTCGGTGAAGGGGTCAGTTACCAGGCTCAGCAGCTGATCAAGGAATACGGTGCCACCAACGTCATCATCCGGTCGAAGGCCCCGCCGGTGGCCGGCGACACCGGGCGAGTCAAGATCTATGGCCTGACTCGCCTGGATTTCGAGCGGATCACCGCACGGGTGGCCGGGCCGAGTTCTGCGATGGTGATCAGCACCATCGAACGCGCGGTACCGATGCGCGAAGTCTCGATGGAGGTGCGGTACTACGACCGGACCTGCGACGTGCAGTTGCTGGGCATCATGAAGGACTACCAGGAGATCAACCACCTGGAGATGGACCTGGGTCGGTTCCTGAGCCTGGGTGATTCGCAAAACAAGGGCAACGTGTGCGTATTGGCGAATGGAACGGCGTTGGATCTGTTCCCGTTCGAGAATCCGCTGGGTAAGACGATTCGGCTCGACCAGGACTTCTACCGGGTCGTCGGAGTGGTCGCCCAGAAGCAGGACGCGGCGGCGATCGGTGGCAGCATTTCCGGCCGCAGTTACAGCAATGATGTCTACATTCCGCTGGCCACGTTTCGGTCGCGGATCGGTGACCAGGTGCCGACCTCTGCGGAGTCATTCGAGAGCGAGTTGATCGAGATCAACCAGATCACCGTGACGGTCAACCAGGTCGAACGGGTGCCCGAGACGGCGGACATAATCCGCGTGTTGCTGGGCGAGTTGCACGACGATGACAACCCGGACTACTCGGTCACGGTGCCGATGGAGTTGCTGGAGCAGGCCGAGACGACTCGGCTGATGTTCAACATCCTGCTGGTGGTGATCGCGGGGATTTCGTTGCTGGTCGGCGGCATCGGCATCATGAACATCATGCTGGCGACCGTAACCGAGCGGACTCGCGAGATCGGCATCCGCCGCGCCCTGGGCGCCACCCAGGGCGACATCCGCGCCCAGTTCCTCAGCGAAGCCACCGTGCTGACCGGGATCGGTGGCATGCTGGGCATCGCCTGTGGCTTCATGTGTTACCCGGTGGTCGACCTCGTGATGTCTCAACTGGAGGTCTGGTCACCAACGGTCTGGGCGGGGCTGTCTCCGGCGGTTCAGAACATCGAGCCTCGGGTTGAGACCTGGTCGGTGCTGGCAGCCTTCGGGATTTCGGTTGGAGTGGGCATCGTGTTTGGGGTGGTCCCGGCCCGGCAGGCGGCGCAGCTGGACCCGATCGAAGCGTTGCGTCACGAGTAGTCGCCCCGCGACGGAGTCAGCTGCCGGCGGTCGCGAAGCGTGCGGCCGAGAGATGCTCGAGTGGGCGGCCGGGTGATCCGTCGACGAGCCACCTGGCAATTACCTCACCGGTGACCGGTGCCAGCAGCACACCCTTGGTGAAGTGCCCGGCTGCGAGAAACACGTTGTCGGTACCGGGCAGTCGGTCGACGATCGGCATTTCGTCGGGCGTGTAGGGACGCAATCCGACCCAGGTCCTGGTGACCCGTGCCGAGGCCAAACCTGGCAAGATCCCTCGTGCGGCCTCGAGCACCTCGAGGCGACCCGCCTCGGTCGGTTCAAGATCGGGTCCGACAAATTCCTGGGTGCCCCCGGCAATCACCCGTCCATCCTCGAGCCCCCGGACCATCGTCCGGCCCAGCACACAGGTCCTCATCGAGAAGTCCTGGGCGTCGGTGGCGATGGCCTGGCCCTTGGCGGGTGAGATCGGGAGCGGAGAACCCAGATCTCGAGACAGAATGCCGCTAAACCAACCGGCGGTCAGGACGACCTGTCCGGCGCTGATCCACTTCGTGCCACAGGCGACCTGCCTGAGTTGGTTGCCCGCGAGTGTGAAGTCGGTCAGTGGTGAGTGAGTGGCCAGGTGAACGTTGTGCCTGGTGAGATCACGTGCCAGGGCGAGTGCGGTACGCAGAGGGTGAAAGGTGGCATCGTCGGGACAGAAGAAGCCTTCGGTGATGCGTTCCGAGAGGGCCGGTTCACACTCGGCCAGTTCGGACCTTTTCATCGCCACTGCGCGGTTGCCACGAAGTGTCTCGGCGTCGGCGTAGTCGCTCAACGGCCCGGGCCACTCTCCATCGATCCTCAGGCTGCCCGAGCGAACGAACTCAAGACCGGCCCTGCCCAGTTCTCCGTCGTCGCTGGCGAGTTCGGCGTAGGCCTCGCGGGCCTCGATCGCCCAGTCACGGAAGACGGTCGGGTGGTCGTGCCGCGTCTGTCCGGCGAACAGGCCTCCGGTGTTGTTGCCCGAGGCTCCGTGAGAGAGGCCCTGGCTGTCGAGCACCGTGATCGAGCCTCGGAAACGCCGCCGTAAATGCCAGGCGGTGAACAGCCCGACCAGGCCGGCTCCAACAATCAGCACGTCGGCAGTGGCTGGGGGCGGGCCGGTCGAGGGCTGTTCGAGAAAACCTCGGTCCTCGGACTCGAGATCGCCCATCCAGATCGACTCGACCTTCATCACGGCGACCCGTTGCGATCGGTGGGCCGGGGGGCACCGGTGGAGATGCGGCAGTCGGGCAGATGGCGTTTCAGTCGGGAGAGGGCATGGGGGGTGATGGAATGGGGGAGCGTGAGTGTGCGGAGGCGGGTGAAGCCATGCAGGTACCTGAGATCGGCGTCGGTGATTCCGGTGCCATCCAGGTCAAGGTGTTCGAGTTGATCCAGTTGCCGAAGCTGAGCGAGGTGGTGCTGAACCAGGGGCCGGTCGTGGAAGTCGACGGATCGGATGTGTCCGTTCTCGTGAGAGAGCATCGTGGGGCTGAGCCACTCGTCGAGTCTCTTGGCGGCCTTCTGCTGGGACTGTGTCGGAGCGACCCGTCCCCAGTCCTTGACTGCATCGTAGGTGGACGTGATGGCTCCTCCGGCGACCGACACGGCCAGTGCCAGCAGCAGGGCGAGCACGATGTGTTCCCACCAACGGTTGCGGTACTCCGCTCCGATGTCATCGCTGCGGGTACTGAGCACCCAGAGTCCTCCGGCGATCAGCGGCAGCAGCACCACCTGCAGCGCGTTGACGACGAGAGTGAGTGCGATGAAGTCGGGCATTCCCGGCAGGGTCCAGACCAGTGGTGAGACGAGGCACCAGGTGGCGACGATGCGGTAGAGGCGAGTCTGCCGGAAGTCGGTCTCCGAGAGGTCCGCCCCGGGGGTGCGGAGTCTCAGCCACGAGTGGCTGGCGAGCATGCCCAGGCCCAGGGCGTGTCCGACGAGAGAGGTGAAGACAGCGGCGAAGATTCCGGCGTAAAACACGAGTGCTCCGAGCTGTCCCAGTCGCGTGCCGAGCAGCCACGGCAGGTCATCCATGGTGGCGATCGTGCCTCCTTCGGCGTGCAGCGTTTCGGCTCCCAGCACCCAGATCGACAGGTCCAGGACCAGCATCACGGCCATCGCCAGCAGGAAATCGTAGAACTGCAGTCGGCGGAACTGGGGACCCTTCCAGCCCTTGTTGGCCAGGAAGTAGGGATAGACCAGGTTCATCAGCGAACCTCCCACCGCCCCGATCATCCCCATCGCCACCAGCAGCGGCCCGTAGTGGCCGGTCTGTTCGGGCATGTCCAGGGAAATCAGCCCATCGGCGATGGCGGCCGGGTCGGGTCCGACCATCAGCGCCGAACCGAGGAAGGCGACCGAGAGCACAACCAGCATGACCTTGAAGACGATCTCGACCCGTTGCAGGGCCGGTCGGAAGACGAGCAGCAGTGCCACGCCGTTCCAGCCCAGGGCCCACAACCACACGCTGCCCACGCCGGTCGCGTTGCGGCAGGCTTCACCGATGCCGCGGGTCATGTACGAGCCATAGAGGTGCCCCATCAGTACGGCCGCCACCAGCATCAACGGGGCATAGGCCCGATGGAGTCGGCAGAGGCCATCGAGGAGGTGTTCGCCGCGGGGGTTACACAACTGGTAGCGGGCGATGACCGAGACCATGACCCATCTCATCAGCACCGCCAGCACCAGGACCCACATCAGCGAGTAGCCGTAATCGGCACCGGCAGTGGCCATCTCGACAATGTCACCGGCACCCAGCCAGGTCAGTACCACCACGAGCCCGGGTCCAAACGAGCGGAGGTAGCCCCCGAAGGTGCTCGGCAGCTGGTCGGTGGCTGGAGTGATCTGTGACACGATCGCTGGGGGTTTCAGGCGGGGAAGTCGGGTTCGGGTACGTTGGGGTCGAGTGGAAAGATGGGGCGGGGGCAGCGGGAGAACGGCAGCGAGTGAAGGTTGGCGCTGGTCGAGCCGGGGACATCGACGGGCACAATCGCCGCGGCAATCGACTCGTAATGGGTCCGAAACCCGTTGGGCGACTTGGCGACGACGACATCGTAGCGGGTCGGATCGAGTCCGTGTGCGGTGAAGACGGCGCGGCCGACCACGTAGACGCTTCGCTGTGTCACCAGCACATCGACGTGTCCTGTGGGGGACGAGATTCGCAGCACCGCGGTGTCTCCCGCGGTCTCGGGTTTCCCCGACTCGTAGGTGAAGTGACCGTCGTGGGTGCTGATCACGGTTGCCTCGACATCGAGCGGAACGAAGCGGCCCGGATCCCGGGTGCCTCCCAGTTGCAGCTCGAGGCTCGACCCGGCCCCGGCTGTGCAGGCCGCACGAGCCGCGGGTGCGTCGACGACGCTCAAGAGTGCCGTGCCGACGAAGGAGGTTGTGGCCTGTGTCGAGCGGCCCAGCAGGCCGGCAAGGATGGCGTTGCTGTCGCCCGAGGCGCCGCTGGCGGTGGCGTCGGCGGCGTCGGAGAATACGCAGAGGCCCTCGGTGCTGTTGGCAATCTGGAGGGCGGCATCGAGCGAGACGAGTTCGGCTTCGAGACGATCCCGGCGATCCCACATGAAGCGGGCCACCCGCGAGGCCACGTCCCGGGCGGTGGCCAGGTCGTTGTCGGTGGTGACTTCGACCCAGGACCTGAGTCCGGGGACGTCCGTAAAGGGGTTGCCGATCAGGACTCCCGCAGCGAGTCCCGCCTCGGAGTCCTCGAGGTCCTGGCACATCCGGATCGCGTCTCCGAAGAGCCCCGTCTCGGTCAACAGCTCGTCGCCTCGAACCAGCATCGGCAACGGCACGCGGCAGGTGGTGGGTTGTGCTTGGGAGCTGACCAGTTTCAGAAGCGTGTCCGCAGCCCGTCGTCCGGTGGTGTACTGATCGACGTGGGGGTAGGTGTGGAAGGGGACAAAGGCCTGGGCATGCTGTTGCATGCGGGTGGTGAAGATGCCGTGCAGGTCGAGCGAGACGACCAGCGGCAGGTCAGGGCCGAGCACCTCGCGAGCCCGCTGGAGCACCCGGCCCTCGGGGTCCCCTTCCTGCTGGCCGGCCATCGCTCCATGCAGGCAGAAGTAGACGGCGTCGAGGTCGCCGGAGTCGGCGACGGACCGGGTGAATTCGTCGATCAGCCGGTCAAGATCTCCGTCGTGGATCGGGCCTCCGGACACCGCCCAGGCGGCCATGCCTCCGACCGGTTCGACCTCGGCCTCGGATTCGTGGAACACGTCGAGTGCACCGGCGATCTCGGTATCGGTACCGCGTCGTGCTTCGAGCAGTTGCTCACCGTGTGCCTGGTGGAAGTCGTCGTAGCGGGTCAGCGTGGGATTGAACGAGGAGGTTTCCTGCTTGAGTTCCGCGATGAGGATCCGGAGTGGCATCGGCGGTGACCTGGTTGGGCTGAGTTGACCCGTGGCCGGTCATTGTATCGCCGAGGGGCTTTGCGGACAGCCTGCTAGGACGTGGCGGGCTGGCGGCGGTCCTGTGCGCGGCGGATGCGTTGCAGCCAGCGGACGGCTTCGGTCACCAGTGGGTCACGTCGTCCGCCGCGGTCGACTCGACCCCTGAGCACCTCGGTCATCTTCTGCTGGGCGCCGTCGTAGTCCTGCTGCAGGTGCAGGAGTTGTCCTTCGTAGTAGGTCACCAGCAGTTCGTCGCCGATTTCGCCCCGGTAGCGATTGAGTTGCTGTTCGGCCAACCCGGTGGCCCCGGCCTGTAGCGGCAAGTTGATGGCGGCCTGGATCAGTGGCCAGCGATCGGAGTCGGCCTTGCGCGACATGCCCTGGGATTCCAGCGCGGTGGCCAGCATCTGGCAGGCGGAGGTCAACTTCTGATTGGCGGCGAGGTAGCGGGCGTGGTGGGCGATCAGGGCGATGCGTCCGGGAAAGCGTTTGCGGAGGTTACGGAATGCGGAGTCGTGGGGCCTGCGGGTCGTGGAGGTGGCCAGCGAGGCGGCGTACAGTTCGGCCGCGGCGGGGTCGTCGACATCGCGGAGGTGCAAGCGGTGGGCGCGTCCCATCGCCTCGTCCCGGTCACCGGTGGCCATCATCAGACGGATCTCGCGTCGTTCGAGCCGGGCATCGGTCGGTTCCTGCTCCCTCATCAGTCGCACCAGCCTGAGGGCGGACTGGGCCTGGCCGTACTCGACCGCGAAATCGAGCAGTTCCGGGTGAAATTCGGGGATTTCTGCGACGAGTGCCAGCGCGGTGTCGAGTGCCGTGGCGGCTCGTCGTCGGTGGGCTGCCGCCGCTTCGTGCTTGGCCTCAGCGGCCAGCCGCACGGCCTGGGCCTCGTAGGCGTAAACACAGGCGAGCCGCACGACCGGGTCGGCGGGGTGTTCGAGTTCGAGTTCGATCAGCTTGGCGGCGGACGGGAGGTCGCGGGCGAAGAGCCTGAGTTTCAGGCGGCAGGCTCGGATCCGCGGCTGGTCGGAAATCTCCAGGCCCGCATCGAACTCGTCCATGGCGGCCGGCAGCTTGTCGAGTTGCATCAAGGCGACACCCTTGAGGTAGTGGATGTCGGCCGAGCCGGAGAGACCGGCGAGCGAGTCCAGAGCGAGTTGTGCGTCGTCATGCTGGAGGTGGTTGCGGGCGAGGGCGACTCCCGGCGGTGGGTCCTGGCTGCCGCAGCCGGCCAGGAGGCCGAGGATGACCGAGACGCACATACGTCGCAGGCGGTGTGGCATTCAGAAGCCTCCCCCGGTGACTTCATTGCCATCGATCGTCGAGAGTGCCTCGTAGATCCGCTGGTCAATCGACTCGTTGATAAAACGGACGGCTCCATCACCGAGCAGGAAGTGAGAGCCTCCGATGTGCTCGGACTGGAACGAGAACAGTGGCCGCTCGTCGGTGGCGGTGCCCAGCCGTTTGGGGAGCGGGTTCATCGGGAAGGGTGTGCCGATGTCACCGGCGTCATCGGGGCAGGCGGGCAGTCGCACGTCGGCGGTGACGGCGTAGGGGCCTGCAACCCAGTACGAGTTGGGGACGCCGACACCTCCGGTCGGAGCAAAGTAGGACACAGCGGCCATGGCCCAGGGGAACTCGACCGGCAGGTCAGGGGTTTGTCCGGAGGGTCCCCGGTAGGTCAATCGGCTGCCGGCCTTTTCGCCGATGAACAGCGTTTGCGAGGCCCCATCGCGGACGTCAACGATGCGACAGCGGCTGTTGTAACCAAACGCGCCACGGCTGCGCGTCGGCCACTGCGACCAGAAGTGCAAGAGGCCGCGTGAGCAGGCTGCCGCGGCGGTGTTGGGCAGGGCGCTGATGCGGTCGGCTCCGTGACTGAAGGCGTAGTCGGTTGGAGATCCGGCCATCCAGTGCAGGCTGCTGCCCGTCGAGCCGTCTCCGCCGATCGCCGTGCCGTTGCGAGTCACCGAGGGGCAGATCAGCAGCGGGATCGGGGTCTGGTTGACAGACCACATGCTGTGATCCGAGGGGTCCAGCAGGCTCGAGATCCAGGTCTTGTCGAAATCGTAGAGGTCGTGCAGCGGTGCCTGGTCGATGTAGGGCAGCAGCAGGTGGTATCCGGTCCAGTGGCTGCGGTACTGCAATCCGCCTCCGGCGACCGGTGCCGGGGGGTCGCCGTCTGCCTGGCGAACGAAACTGGGTGGGAAGAGGCCATGCACGGAGTGGTAGTTGTGCAGGGCGAGGCCGAGTTGTTTGAGTTGGCTGCGGCACTGCAGGGAGCGGGCCCGGCTGCGAGCCTGCTGCACCGCCGGCAGCAGCAACGCCACCAGGATTGCGATCACCGCGATCACGACCAGTAACTCGATCAGCGTGAATGCCGGTCGGCGACGCCTGACCATGGGCAGGGACTCGTAGGAAACAGCCGGTGAGAGACTGTGGGGACGGGAGCAGCCCGCCCGGTGTGATGGTGGAATTGTACGTCACGATTGGCAAAGAGGCAGCGAGTTTATTTGTTGTGGTGGTTGCGAAAGGAGGGCAGCGGGGGCGAGCCACTCAGGGGATGCGGGCCGAACAACCAGGATCGGGTGCCGCCTGTGCCGGTCGTAGCGGACACGCCCCACGGCCCGGGCCCTGTGCTTATGCTGACAGGATCCTCGCTGCAGCCGCGACAGACTCAGTCTCCGGGCCGAGCAGGCACAGTCCTGGTCGGCGATCAGGCAACTAGCCCGTGTTGCGTGAGCAGTTGCTTGTCTTGGAGGATGGTGTCGGTGGGTCCATCGGCGCACAGTCTGCCGTCGTCGAGCACCAGGATCCGGTCGGCCAATTCGCGGACGGCGTCGAGGTCGTGGGTGGCCAGCAGCAGCGTGCCGTTGAAGAGGGTGAGGATGTCGGACAGCCGCCTGCGGCCTCGCGGGTCGAGATTTGCAAACGGTTCATCCAGGACGAGGCATCCTGGTTGGCAGGCGAGTACTCCGGCCAGACAGGCCCGCTTGCGTTCTCCCAGTGACAGCCGGACGGTATCGCGGTCGGCAAACTCGTCGAGTCCCACGTCGTTCAATGCCTGCTCGACTCGGGCCTGCACTTCCGCGGCGTCGAGACCGAGGTTGAGCGGGCCAAACGCGACGTCTCTGCCGACGGTCGAGCCGAAGAGTTGGTCTTCGGGGTTCTGAAACAAGAGCCCCACTCGACGCCTGATCGGGTTGGCGTTTTGGGCGGTTGCGGGGAGTCCGTCGATGAGTACACCGGCGGAGTCGGTCTCGAAATCTGCCGGGGGCGGATCGGGAAGCAGAGCGTTGAGGTGCAGCAGCAGTGTCGATTTGCCAGCCCCGCTGGGCCCCAGCAGGGCGATGCGTTCCCCTGGTGAGACCGAAAACGAGACGTCAGTCAGGACATTGCTGCCACCACTGTAGGCGAAGGTCAACCGGCGGACTTCGATTGCGACGGCGGTGGTCATCGCTTGGGGACGCTCGGCCGGGGAGGGAGTTGGCGGCGGGGAGGTGTTGGGTGGGGGGGCGAGTCTGGCTGCCGGGATCAGGGCCATGGCCGGATGTGTCCGTCCCAGCCGCGGGCCAGCATCGCACGGTGGATGCGGTGTCCGCGATCGAGAGACCGGATGACGAGCATCCCGACCATTCCGATGCCCGCCATCCACTGGGCGATCCGGTTCTGCCGTCCCAGGCAACGCGCCTTGCGAGCGATTCTCAATCGTGAGGTTTCTTCCCACAACACGAAGAGGTAACGGTGCATCATCGCCAGGCTGGCGACGACGACCGCGGGCAGTCGCAGGGCGTAGAGGGTCGAGAGCAGGCTGTCAAACGGCAGGACACGGATCAACCACAAGCCGGCCAGGAACGATACGGCGCCGCGGATGATCACCGTGCCGGCCAGCTGCATCCAGGAGGCCGTGAATCCCTGGGAGAGAGGGATCGAGATGGCCACCAGCGTGATCACCGGCAGAAACAGAGCCAGGCGTCGGGCGAGCGCCTTGAGAGTGAACCCGGCGAAGGCGAGGGCTGCAAACGTGACAGCAAGCAGGGCTCCGGCGGCGGGCCAGGAGTCCCACGACAGCGAGCAGCCCAGCAGTACGATGCCAAGGCTGGCCGCGAGTTTCAGGAACGCGGCGGCTGAGAGGACTCGGGGAGGCGACGAGATGGGATCAGCCACGGGGAGCTCCCGGGGCCGGGTTCGGAGTGGTCTCCAGTGGTCGGCCCAGTACCAGCGCGATGCCAAAAACCACCAGCGTGCCGATCAGGCCCGAGAGCACCACGCTCCAGCTCTCCCATCCCTCGTTACCGAGCACCTGGTCATAACCTCCAAACAGCGACAGGCTGGGGGTCTCGGCCGCTCGCAACTCGCTGTGCTGTATGGCGGCTTCGAGTCCGTCGGGGGCCGAGGAGGCCAGGGGTGAGAGCAGCAGTGCGACGACCACCGCCGTGGCCAGTCCGGCGGCGAGCGTGCGGCGCCACGGTCGGCCGCTGGAGGCGGGCGGGTGGTAGAGCAGTTCGGGACGGCGGGTCGCAACAAAGCGAATCACTCCACCCGATATCAGGCTCTCGCCGATCCCGATCAGTGAGTGAAACAGCATCATCAGCGCCAGGAATCTGCCGAGCTGGAAATCGGGGTTGGTGGCCTGAGAGATGGCGAACTCGATCGAGCAGAGGACCGCTGCGGCCATCACCGTGATCCAGCTGGCCACCACGACTCCGACCACCCGGCCGCGAATCGTGTCGCCGGCCAGTCGAGCGACTGCCGACTGGATGGCGTACCCGCCCAGGGATCCGATCACGGCCATGTGCAGCACATTGGGGCCCAGCGCCAGCAGGCCTCCGTCGTTGAACAGGAACTTTTGCACAAACAGGACCAGCGTCAGTGCCAGGCAGCCGGCCCAGGGGCCCAGCAGGCGTGCCGCGAGTACTCCGCCGATCAGGTGACCCGACGTGCCGGCGGTGACCGGAAAGTTGATCATCTGGCCGGCGAACACCAGCGCCGCGACCATTCCTGTCATCGGCACCGTGCGGTCGGCCAACGAGTCCTTGAGGCGATGGACGCTGTAGCCGACGGCGGCCAGCGAGATGCCCCCGGTGACGAGGCAGACAGGTGTGTCGAGCAGGCCGTCGGGAATGTGCATCGGGACCGCGAGCAGGGGGAGGCGGTTCTGTGAGAGAGCAGGGAGCGAGTGGAGAGAGAGTGGCGAGTCGCTGGAATCGCCCGGGGTCGATAGAATTCCCAATCTAGTTCGCCAACCAGCCCATTGCAATCTGCCGCGTTTTCGTGGCGGGGTATCAGGATGAATCAACCGATGTCGGATTGGGATCGTTGGATCGGGCTGAGATCGACTCCCGAGCTACTGTTGGCGGTGCAGGAGGGTGCGGGTGCGGAGCTGGGTCTTCAGGATCGTTTGAGGAAGCGGTTTGACGCGGACCTGGTGCGGACGGTGTTCCAGTTGTGTGATGCACGATCTCGGGCCGAGTCGCGTTTCAGTCGCGGCGAGGAGATGTGGTTGGACCGGGTGGGTTTAGAGCAGGCCACCAGCGAGGCGGTGGCGATCCACAAGGCGCAGCGATTTTCCGGACCGACGTGGGACCTGTGCTGTGGCATCGGCGGGGACGCGTTGGCACTGGGAGCCACGTGTGACGTCGTGGCTGTGGACCGTGACCCGGCCCGCGCCCTGTGTTGCCACTGGAATTCCGGCGTGTATGAGGTGGGCGATCGCGTGGCAGTCGTGGTGGCCGACATCAGGCAGTTGGGGCCGTTTGGCGGGCTGGTGCATATCGACCCGGATCAGCGTCCCGATGGCAGGAGGCGATCGCACCGGATCGAGGATGCCGAGCCGGGTCGTGAGTACCTCGAAGAACTGGTCTCGGTGCGAAGCGGGTCTCCCGAGGGGGGCGCCATCAAGCTCAGCCCGGCGGCGAATTTCCTGGGCAAGTTTTCCGGCTGCGAGGTCGAGTTGGTCAGCCTGGGTCGGGAATGCAAGCAGGCTGTGATCTGGTTCGGAGCCCTGGCAGGTCCGCCTCCCGCGGGGCAGCCTCAACTGTTCCGAGCGACCTCGTTGCCGACCGGCGAGACGCTGTACGGGCATCCCCTGTCGGCTGAGTTTCGGATGGAGGACCCTGGTGAGTACCTGTTGGATCCCGACCCGGCGGTGGTGCGATCCGGCCTGGTCGATCGATTGGCGGAAGTCTGTGGGGGCTGGCGACTGGACGACCGCGAGGAGTATCTCTCGGCGGACAAGCCCTCTGAGACGTCACTGGCCCAGTGTTTCCGGATCGAGGCGGTAACGGCGAACAAGACGCGTGCGATCCGTGACGCGGCTCGGGCGGCGGGGTTTGGGCCTCTGGAGATCAAGTGCCGACACGTGGGGGTGGACGCCGAGGTGTTGCGTCGCAAGTTGAAGCTGGAAGGGGATCGACCCGGAGTGGTGATCGTGGCCCGGATCAAGGGGCGGACTCGCGCCGTGATCGCTCACCGCGTGATCCGCTGACGCGGTGAGTCTCGACCCGGCTTCGGGCTGAGGGCCCAGAAGTCTCACTCGGTCTCGCGCGGCTCGGTGAAGGCGAACGTCAGGTTGGGCACGGGGATCAACAGGGTCGGCGTGGTGCCTCGCTGGGACCGAAACGGGATGGCGTAGGCCTGGACGCGTCCGGATGAGAGTTCAGCCACGTAGATGTAGGTCGGTGCGAACGAGGCGCCTCCCCGGCCGTTGGCCTGTGCCATGCCGCTGACGATCGAGTACCGCGCCGGCTTGTTGGGGTCGACACCGAAGTCCTGAGCGACCGGTCTCGAGTAGACCCACATGAACTGGCTGGCGGAGCGATCCAACGCGAAACCACGGAGTTGCCCGGTGAGGAAGTCGAGCACGAAGACCGCCTCGGTGGTCGGTCCGGTCAATGCGGTGGTCATGGCGAACTTGTCGTTGCGGTCGCTGGTGAAGGCGACGGCATGCTGGCTGGGCCATGCCCAGGCCAGCCCGCCCCCGACTGCGATTCCCAGGATCAGCCAGGCCACGCGGGTTCCCAGCGGCTTGAGCAGGCGATACGGCATGGTCAACTCTCCTCGGGCACGTTGCAACTGGCGTACGCCAACAGCGGGTTGGGGTCTGTGGCGCGAGTCTACCGGGTTTGATCCCACGCGGCCAGATCAGCTTGCCCGGGGTGGCCCGGGCCGTTCGTTGTAATCGCGGGGATCGAGTTGTAATCTTTGGTCGATCAGGAGAACGCCTGGCCGTTGGTGACTACAAAGCGGCAGGATCACACAGGAGTGGACGGTGATGGAGACGACCAACGGGGCCCTGGGCCGCAAGTTGAGAATGGGGCTGGTGGGGGGGGGGCAGGGTGCCTTCATCGGCCGGGTCCACGCCACCGCCGCGGTGCTCGATAATCGAGCCGACCTGGTGGCCGGAGCACTCTCGTCGGACCCCGGACGTGCCCGTGCGTCTGCTCCGGCCTACGACATCGCACCCGAGCGGGCCTACGGGTCCTATGCCGAGTTGGTCGAGCAGGAAGCCGCACGCGAACCCGGCGACCGGGTCGACTTCATCAGCATCGCCACCCCGAACCACACTCACTTCGACATCGCCAAGACGGCGCTCGAGGCGGGTTTCAACGTGATCTGCGACAAGCCGATGACGTTTGACAGCGAGCAAGCCGAGGCATTGTGTGCAGCGGTTGAGACTTCCGGAGCGGTGTTCGCCGTGACCCACAACTACACGGGTTACCCGATGGTCCGGCAGGCACGAGAGATGATCGCGTCGGGTGAGCTGGGCGAGATCCAGGCTGTGCGATCGCAGTACCTGCAGGGTTGGTTGAGGAGCCGGATCGAGCTGGAGGGTCAGAAGCAGTCGGCCTGGCGGACCGACCCGACTCAGTCGGGAGCCGCCGGGGCCTTCGGCGACATCGGGACTCATGCCTTCAACCTGGCTCGCTACATGACCGGCCTGTTGCCCGAGTCGGTCCGTGCCAATCTCGAGAAGTTCGAGGAGGGCCGCTTGCTGGACGATTACGGCCACGCGGTGATCCGCTTCCAGGGCGGCGGAGTCGGCACGGTGACCGGCAGCCAGGTGTCTCACGGACGCGAGAATGACCTGCGGATCGAGATCGATGGGACCAAGGGGGCGCTGTCGTGGTCGCAGGAGGAGCCCAACAAGATGATGGTTCGACGCAACGGGGAGCCTCACCAGCTGTACACTCGCGACCCCAACGCACCGTTCATGAACGAGCCGGGAGCCGCGGCCTGCCGGTTGCCCTCGGGGCACCCCGAGGCGTTTCTCGAGGCGTTCGCCAACGTGTACCGCTCGGCATACGATGACATGATCAGCCGGGTCGGTGGCGAGCCGTTTGAGACTCGGGACACCATCTACCCCAACGTGTACGACGGCGCCGAGGGGATGTTCTTCATTCAGCAGTGCGTGGCCAGCAGTGACGCGGGCGGCGAACTGGTGAGCCTGGCTTACGATGGGGCACGACGGTAGTCGTTGCAGGAAGGCGTCTCGATGCGTTGGCCTCTGCATTACCAGATCCTGGCGGCAACACTGCTGGGCGCGGGTCTCGGACTGGCGTTCAATCCCGGTTCGGCACAGCTGCCCGATGCGGGTTACGAACCGACGGCTGCCGGGGCCCTGGTCGAGGTGGACGCCGACGAGCCGGGGAGACGATTGCTCGAGGTGGCCGTCGAGGCCGATGCGAATCTCAAGGAGGCCAGCACGGGGGCCGTCACCGGGAGGTCGGTTCGCTTCCGTTTCGAATCCGATGGGGTGCACGCCGTCTATTCCAGGACTTACGAGGTCGAGGATCGCAGTGTCCCGATGATCTCGAGGCTGGAGCTGGGGACCGAGACGCAGTTGAAGAACAGCCATGCGTGGCTGGTACCTTCATACGAGACCTATCGCGACAGCATCGGACGCTGGCTGGATGACATTTCTCGCTGGATCGGCGGCCTGTTCCTGCGGCTGCTGAAGATGGTCACCGTGCCGCTGATCGCCACGTCGCTGGTCTCGGCGGTTGCGGGGCTGGGAGGCCGAGGCCGACTGGGGGGTCTGTTTGGCGGGACGTTGCTCTACTACCTAGTCACCAGCCTGTTGGCGATCACAACGGGGCTGTTGCTGGTCAACCTGATCGCTCCGGGCGTGGGTGCCGAGTTGCCGGGGGCCTCGCGGGAGGTGGTTGGCGGCGAGGGGGAGTCACTGGCGGGGATCTTCAACGGCCTGGTTGAGAAGCTGGTGCCGACCAATCCTCTGGGCGCCCTGGCCAACGGCGAGTTCCTCTCGATCATCTCCTTCAGCATTCTCTTCGGCGTCTTCCTGGGCCGCGTGAGTGGCGGTGTGGCCGAGACCCTCAAGACGTGTGTCGACGCGGCCTTCGAAGTGATGATGGCGTTGACTCAGTGGGTGATCCGGCTGGCCCCGATCGGAGTCGCCGCCTTCATGATCTCGGCAACCGTTTCGCAGGGAGCCGAGGTGTTTGTGACCTTGAGCTGGTACATGCTGACGGTGTTCCTGGCCCTGGCAGTGCACGCGTGCGTGGTACTGCCGTTGATCCTGAAGTTCGTCGCGCGGCGTGATCCGTGGGAGTACGCTCGGGCACTCTCGCCGGCGTTGCTGACCGCGTTCTCGACCGCGTCCTCCAACGGCACACTGCCGCTGACGATGTCTTCAGTCGAGCAACGTGCGGGTGTTCCGCGGCGGGTGGGGGCATTCGTGCTGCCGCTGGGTGCCACGATCAACATGGATGGCACGGCGCTGTACGAGGCGGTGGCCGTGCTGTTCATTGCCCAGGCCACGCCGGGCTTCGAGCTGGGATTCTCTCAACAAGTGCTGGTTGCGGTCACGGCGTTGCTGGCCAGTGTCGGGGCTGCGGGGATCCCACACGCAGGGCTGGTGATGATGGCGATCGTGTTGCAGGCGGTCGGATTGCCCATGGAAGCCCAGGGCCTGATCCTGGCAGTGGACCGGGTATTGGACATGTGTCGCACGTCGGTCAACGTCTGGAGCGATTCCTGCGGCTGTGCGGTGGTGGCCCGTTTCGCGGGCGATGAGTCGAGCGGAGCCGACTGAGATCTCCTATCGTCGCGTCCCCCACATCCGGCACAAACCTCATCCCGTCTCCGCGACTGCTTCTGAGCGGTCCAGGCGACCGATCTAGATCTAAGCGTAGCCGGTGTCGATTCCGGTTGAGGGACCGCCGTACGCGAGTGGAGGGTTGGACGGTCCTGTTTGGAGAATCACGATGTTTGCGGCGGACGAATCTTCCGCCGGCTCGGTTGCGGAGTACCGCGAGCGGGTTGCGCTGTTGTGCGAGAAGTTCACCCGGGCCACCGGTTGGACCGTCCGCTTCGTGGGCGATGGCCACGAGGTGAGCGGAGAGGGTGTGCGCGGCGGGGACGTGGCCGGTTGCCAGTCCCGGATGGGCACGATCGAGCTGCTGCTGCCGTCGGGATTGGATGCCGATTCGCGCCGGCGGGCGCAGTCGGCGACCGGGCTGCTGGTGGAGATGATCGAGCAACTGGGTGCTTCCTGGAGAGACTCGAGCCAGCGTGATGCCGAGGTGAAACGCCTGGTCGAGATCGGAGAAACCGTATCGACGGCCGGGGACGGAGCCGAGGTGGTTCCGGTGCTGCTGAGGGCCGCAGTCGAATTGACCGGTACGCAGGTGGCCAGTTTTCATCTGCTGGACCCCAATACCTGCACGCTCAACTTGCGGGGACAGGCGAGTTCCGAAGTTGACGAGGGCCTTGAGCCGGACTTCGCACGTCGAGTCGACGAATCGGTGATCGATTTGCGAGCCATGGTCGAAGGCCCGATCCTGGTCGAGACCGACTCGGGGCTCTCTGCGACCGAGCACGCCTGGTTGCCGCCGAAGACGGCTGCGGCCGTATGTGTGCCGGTGCTGGGCGCCGACGGTCCGCTGGGGACGATCTGGGTCAGCACTCGACGGCACGGCGGAGTGGGCGACGACCAGGTCAGCCTGCTGCAGGCCCTGGCAATCCAACTCGGAGGACTGCTGGACCGCATGGCAACCCGCGACGAGCAGGCGATTCGAGATCGCGTGATGAACGAACTCGAGGGTCTCTCGGAAGCTCACTCGGGCGAACAGCTGGGCATCCTGCCTCCGGAGACAGGTTTTGATGTGGTCGGCCGCTGTCACAGTAAGTACGAGGTGGGCGGCGACCTGTGCGAGCTGGTCCCACTGGATGAAGGTCGGACACTGGTCGCCGTGGGGGACGCTTGCGGGCACAGCGTCCAGGCAGCCTTTGTGATGACGGCCGTTCGCAGCGCCATGAGTGCGGTGCTCGATGATCGGGATGCGGCCAGCGTGTCGTCGAACGAGGTGGTCCGCCGCCTCAACCGGGCGCTGTGCCGGGTTACGGTGGGGCACCAGTTCATGAGTTGCCTGGTGGGAGTGATCGACTCGCGTCGAATGAGCTTCGTCTACACCAACGCCGGACACCCCGTGCCGATCCTGTTTCGGGATGGGAGCTGTCAGCAGCTGGAATCTCACGGCATGCCCTTGGGGATCCTCCCCGATGCCGAGTACACATCCGGAGAACTGACACTGCGTGGCCAGGACGTGCTGGTGCTGTTCTCAGACGGAGTGCTCGAGACGATGAACAGTCGCCAAGAGCTGTTCCGTCCCGAGGGTGTGGTCCAGACGATCGAGCAGGGTGTTGCCGGTGAGCCGATTGCGGTGCTGTTGGACAGGATCTGGGACGCCAGCCAGCAGCACGGAGACGGTCGAATCGAGGACGACAAGACGCTGCTGGTGCTGAGGATGGAACCGCGGCCTGTGGCCCGGGCCCCTCATCACAGCCGGCCCGATCGATCTTCGCGGAGCGACGCGGCCAGTTCGACGATCAATTCTCGCTGTAGTTGACGCGGCCCAGGGCGTCACGGCCGAGTGGATCGTCGAGGTATCGGACGCGGCAGCCTTCGCAGAGGTCAAACCGCATTCTCTGCGATCCCGTCTCTCCGGGTGCCTCAACCTGCCCGCTCTCGATCGCAGCCACTTCCTTGGTGACCAATTCGAGTTGATCGGAGTCGAAGTCGGCCTCGTGCAACTCGTCTGGGTCGAAGGCGGCGAAGACTTCGACCTTGACGACGAAGTGTTCGTCGCGAATCGAGTCTCCGCAGAGATCACACGAGTAGTGACGCATGGAGTGTTGCCGAGCGGCGTGGCGGGTACGACTCGATTGTATCCGCGGCCGCTCCGCAGGGGAAAGCCAGCGGCGCGGCTTTCCGTTGCGGTGTGGGGACCGCCGGGGCGGATCACTTGCCGGGCAAGCGGACGATGCCGTCCCAATCGGGGGGTGCGACGCGGTTGTGCTGGGTGATCAGCATGGTCAGAAAGTCCTGGGCCCGGTCCGAGGCGGGCATTGCGTGCAGGCAGTCGTAGGCGGATTCCCAGTCACCCTCGAGGAAGTGATCGACTCCCTGCTCGAAACGTTCGATGTGCTCATCGGTCAGTTCTGGCCACTGGTCCTGGGGTGGCAGCAGTTCGCTGATGGTGTGTGGGGTTTCGAAGCCGTAGGGCAGGACCCGTGCGAGTCGCCTGATCCGCGCCTCGTCGGTTCCCAGCGAGTCTCGCGTACGGTCGGCGGTGGCCTGGTCCATCAGGATCGGCACGTGGAGTTGTCTCGTCAGGCTTTCGAGTCGGCTGGCGAGGTTGACGACGGGGCCGAAGACGGTGACCTTGACCTGTTCGGCGGTGCCGATCTTCCCGGCGACGGCTCGTCCGTGTGCGAGTCCGATTCCGAGTGAGAATTCGGCGAGCGGGTGGTCGGGGTCCAAGGCGGCCTTCTGCAATTCGCTGCGGATGCCCAGGGCTGCACGGCAGGCGTCCTGCGTGGCGGTTGTGGCGGGGAAGGGCCAGCCCCAGAACCCCAATGCGGCGTCGCCCTGGAAGTCGCCGGTGACGCCGCCGTAGCGGTGGATCTGCGTGGTGATCACGCCCAGGATTCGGCTGACCCGGTCGAGCAAAGCGATCAGGTCGTCCGAGGAGGTCTCGGCGTGTCGCGAGAAGTCACGCAGGTCACAGAACATGACCGTCACATCGCATTCGCGAGGTTCCAGCAGCGAAGTGTCCGGATCGTCACCCAGCGCGGCCAGCACCGGGGGCGCGAAGAACTGGCGGAAGCTCGAGCGTTGCCGTTCGAGACGATTGACGCGACGGATGGCACCGACCACCTCGGCAATCAACTCGGTGTACTTCACATCCGATTCCAGCACCGGCCGCCCGCTCTGGGCCGACTCACCCGGCGCCCGGCCGGCGACATAGATCGCCCGGCGTTCTCCGGGCACGTCGCGGATCGGTGTGCAGTAGGCCCAGTTGAATTCTCCGACGACGGTGTACTGCGATTCGGCCTGTTCGGCATCCCAGGTGTGGAGGATACTCTGGGCCGGTTCGCCCATGGCGTCGCGGACCAGCCGGCTGCTGGGTCGGACCGGTCCGGCGGTTTCCTGTCGGCGATCCCAATGGAGGACCGAGATGGCCGGGGCGTCGGTGTCATCGGGCGTCAATTCGACGATCGCGACCGCGTCGGCGTGAGTGACGCCGGCCAGAACCAGGCCTGCGAGCCGAATGTGCAGGTCATCGTCGGAGCGGGCACCCCAGATCAATTCGGGCAGGCGGGTCAAGACCTCGAGCCGCTTGCCGGGGTCGCGGAAGGGAACCTGTTCCAGTTGCCCGGGCCCGAACCTCACCGTTTCGATGCCCTCGGGGTGATCCGAAGCGGAGTGCGAATCGGAGCCGTGTCCGAGGTGGAAACTGGTCTGCCCGACGACAAAGAAGTCGCCGGAGGCCAGTTCTGAACCGGTGACCGGCTCGCCCTGAACGAAGACAGGGTTTTGGCTTGCCGAAACGGTATCGATGCGGACGGTGTCGTTGTCGGAGGCGAGCAGCGTGAGGTGGTGGTTCGAGAGGTGGGGTTCCCAGGGGATCGACAGTCCGGCCTGGAGGCCGCGTCCGATCTCGAGCGGCTGGCCGGGTTGGAGCCTGACGACGGCTCGCTGTTCGGGAGCGGCTCCTATCGCGATCAACTCAAGCATGCGATCCCTCGCGGGGGGGTACCGAACCGCGGGAGGTGCGTGCTGTGTCGTGTGGGGTTGGCGGGTTGCCGGCTCCCAGGCGTCTCCGTTTCAGCGCGAGAAGGACAATTCCCCAGATCAGCATCAGCACCAGGCCGCTGGCGGTCAGGGCTCCCTGCCAGGTCTTCAGCACATTCCGTCTCATAGCGTCTATCGGTTGCAGGGCCCGGTCGCGGCGTTCCTGCACGACGGCGAACCAGCCGGACGTTCCGACGGGTGAGACGGCCGCCAGCCAGCGGCCTTTGAAGTCCAGGGAGTGTTGGGCGACGGGGTCGAGATAGTTATCGAGCTGCAGGGTCGGGAAGGGTGCCTTGCCGAGCCGAGTGTTCAGGGCGGAGCGGATCTGGGGATCGAGTGTCACGACGGGGCCACCGTGGACGTGATTCTGCAGCCAGGGGTGATCGAGCAGTCGGCCGTCGCGTGCGTCGAGAATTGCGATGGTACGAGCGACACTGGTGGTGGCCTGGGAGTCGAGACTGGGCTTGTATTCGGCGTAGGGTGCCGAGAGCACGCTACCCAGTTCCCGGGTGCCGGCCAGGATCGCGATCACGTGGCCGGCGCGGTCGAAGATGGGTACCGAGCGGGAGACGATGGCACGTTCGGTCGCCTTGCTCTGAAACGCGAGCGAGAGGTGGGGTGCCTGGATGGGTGCGAGGTCCTCGGGCAGTTCGTCCTGGGCGTATTCGCTTCCCCGGCCGTGGTAGTAGTCGCGGTGAGCCCACCGTTTGTCGAGCGTGGCGCTGTTGGTTGGGCCTCTCCATCTCTGGTATCCGTCGCGATCGACGACGAACCAGCTGGCATCGGGCAGTCGGCCGGCGCTGTCGCGTCGTTGGTTGGCCAGCAGTCGGGCTGCGTCGAGGTGTTCGTCGAGGGCGTCTCGACGGGACCAGTCTCGGGTTGCGGCCGAGTCGAGCAAGTCTCGCAGTCGTGGCGATTGGGCGACTTCGTTCAGTTCCTGGGTCCAGCTCTCGAGTTCTCTCTCAACACCGCGTGCCATGATCCGGGCCGAGACGGTATCGCTTTCGATGGCGCGGGTGATCAGGTTTTGCTGCGCGGTGGCGACGGCGTCGGTGGTGGCCGAGAGTCCAAAGAGGAACATGGCGAAGATCAGCACCAGGGGCAGGAGGCCTCCCAGGGCGATCAAGGGGCGGCGGGCCCGGTGCCGATCGCGGTCGTCGAAGGCATCGAGCAACGACTGTGCGTTGGGGAATCGGTCCTGGGGGTCCAGTTGCAGGCAGCGGTCCACGAGGTCTGCCAGTCGGCGGTCGACGCCGGGTTGGCGTCGATGATCGGGGAGCCGGGCGGTAGAAGAGACGATGCTGCGGTAGGTGGCCAGGCGGGCCGGCAGCGAGTCGGCTTCCGAGAGTGCACGTTCGGAGTTCGGCGAACGGTAGGGCGGGGCCCCGGTCAGCAGATGGTACAGCAGTGCGCCCAGGGCGTAGACGTCCCAGCGGGCATCGGGCAACGCGCCCAGGTCGGCCTGTTCGGGGGCCATGTAGTAGAGCGTGCCCAGGGCGGGGTCCTGTTCGTGCGAGAGGCGGGATTGTCCGAAGTCGCACAGCCTGGGCGAGAGGTCATCGTCGAGCAGCACGTTGCCGGGCTTGAGGTCGCAGTGCAGGATGCCTCGGCCGTGAGCGTGCACCAGCCCCTGCACGACACCGCGAGCGATCCGCACCGCCTCTGTGGCCGGCAGGGCTCCGGAGGCGAGATGCCCGGCCAGGGATCCGTGTTCGAGGTATTCCATCACGTAGTACGGCGGGTCGCTCTCCCAGCCAACGGCCAGCAATCCGACGATGTGCCGTGAACTGTCCAGCGCGGCCAGTTTTTCGACTTCACGTGAGAGCAGTGTCCAGTCGAGTCGTCCGTGATGGCTGTAGATCTTGACGGCCACCAGCCGGCCGGTGTTCTCCTCTCGAGCCAGCCAGACCGACCCGAAGGCCCCGTCGCCCAGGCAGCGTTGGAAGGCGTAGCCGGGCAGCACCAGCGCGGGGTGCCGCGACTGTCGGCTGAGGGTCCGGGACTGGGCCGTGGATGGCTCGTCCTGGACCTCGGTGTCGTGTGATGGCTGTGGTGTGTCAGTCACCCTGGCAGTTGGCTCGCGCAAGAATGAGGCATTTGTATGAGGCGTCCCGCAGCGCTGCGGCCTCGTTCCATTGTGGGACCAGCACCTTGGTTGTGGCAACGCCGTTAGGGTGGTGAATCGGGCTGCTGCGGTGCGTTGTCGAGTGGGTGCGGGTCGGGTAAAATGGGTGGGATGACCGAGGGATTGGACGAGAGTGGGCGGTACAGGGAGGGCGCGGAATCGCTCGGCGAGACGCTCGCGTCGTCGGACGCCGGCCGGTCGCATGATCGGGCTGGCCTTGTGAGGACTCGCGCCCAACGACCCGTTGGGGAGGAGCAGAAGAGTGGCTGAAGGCGAGGAATTGGACGGCAACGAGCCGATCGAACCGGACAGCGGTGGCGTGATCGAATCGGGTGAGCAGATCACTCCGCACGACATCCAGGACGAGATGCGCGACAGCTACCTGACCTACGCCATGAGCGTGATCATCAGCCGTGCGCTGCCCGATGCCCGCGATGGTCTCAAGCCGTCGCAACGGCGGATCCTGGTCGCGATGAACGACCTGAGGCTGGGTCCCAACTCGTCGCGGGTCAAGTGCGCCAAGATCTCGGGCGACACCAGCGGCAACTATCACCCTCACGGCGACGGCTCGATCTATCCCACCCTGGTCCGCATGGGCCAGAACTGGATCATGCGGGACGTGCTGATCGACAAGCAGGGCAACTTCGGCTCACTGGCCGGACTGCCTCCTGCCGCGATGAGGTACACCGAGGCTCGCCTCTCGGCGGTCGCCGGTGAGATGCTGGCCGACATCGATCGCGACACGGTCGACTTCGTGCCGACCTACGATCAACGCAACATCGAACCGGTCGTGCTGCCCTCGCGGTTCCCCAACCTGCTGGTCAACGGGTCCAACGGGATCGCAGTGGGCATGGCCACCAGCATCCCGCCGCACAACCTCGATGAAGTCTGCGAGGCGGTGATCCGGATGATCGACGATCCGGACATCTCGATCGACGAGCTGATCGAGGTGGTCCCGGCGCCCGATTTCCCGACCGGCGGGATGATCTGCGGCGAGTCGGGAGCGCGTCGGGGGTACCTGACGGGGCGTTCGACCCTGATCTTGCGGGCCAGGACCGAGTTCATCACAGAGAAGCAAAACGACGTGATCGTGGTTTCGGAGATTCCCTACCTCGAGACCCGGGACCGCATCCGCGAGAAACTCGAGGTGCTGGTCCGCGACGAGCGGATCAAGGGCATCTCGCGAATTGTCGACCTGACCGATCGCAACGTTCCGCCCTGGCAGGTCCGCTTGCACATCGTGCTCAAACGTGACGCCGACCGCGAAGTGGTGCTCAACCAGCTCTTCCAGTACTCACCCCTGCAATCGACGGTGAGCATGATCCTGCTGGCGCTGGTCGGAGGCCGACCGCAGGTGCTCTCGCTCAAACGGCTGCTCGAGGAGTTCCTCAGGCACCGGGTCGACGTGATCCGGCGGCGGACCGAGTTCCTGCTGGCCGAGGCCCGTAAGCGGAAGCACACCGTCGAAGGCCTGCTGATCGCCCAGATCGATATCGACCAGGTGATCCAGACGATTCGCGACTCCGACAGCCGCTCGGCGGCTCGGGATCGGTTGCAGGAGATGGAGGTGGCCGCCGAACTTGTGGCCCGAGCACTGGGTGAAGAGGGGTTCGCGGCTTTTGTCGAAGAGCGGGAGGAGTCGGACATGTATACGCTCTCGGCCAAACAGGCCGAGGCGATCGTGTCGATGCAGCTGGGATCGCTGGCAAATCTCGAACGGGAACAGTTGGCCGAGGAATATGCCGGGTTGCTGAGTGACATTTCGGAGTACCTGAGGCTGCTCTCGGACGAGTCCAACCTGAGGTCGCTGGTTCGCGAGGATATGCTCGAGATCCAGCAAAAGTACGGCAGCCCGAGGCGGACGGAGGTGTCATCCCAGGAGATCGGGCACGTGGATCGGGAGGACCTGATCACCGAAGAATCGATGGTGGTGACGCTCTCGAGCCAGTCCTACATCAAGCGGACCCCGTTGGCCCGTTACAAGGCCCAGGGACGCGGCGGCAAGGGGATCGCCGGAGCCAAGAGCGGCGACGAGGACCCGGTGGCCCACGTGTTCGCATCCAGTACCCACTCGTGGCTGCTGTTCTTCACCGACAGCGGCAAGGTGCATTGGCGCAAGGTTTACGACCTGCCGCAGGCCCGTCGGGCGGCACGCGGCCGCGCGGTGGTTAACCTGCTCTCGCTCGGTGACGACGAACGGGTGTCCAACTGCCTGGCGGTGCGTGAGTTCGACGAGGAACGGTTCTTGGTGATCGTGACCCGGCGAGGCATCGTCAAGAAGACGGCTCTGAGTGCCTACAGTCGACCCAAGCAGGGCGGCATCATCGCGATCAACCTCGACGAGGAGGACGCGCTGGTCAATGTGCGGCTGATCGAGCCGGGCCAGGATGTGCTGATCGCCACACGAAAGGGCATGTCGATCCGGTTCAGCGAGGCCGACGCCCGCAGCATGGGACGTGCCACTCGAGGGGTCCGCGGCATCAACCTGGCGCAGGACGACGAAGTGGTCGGGATGGTGGTGGCCGAGCCGGAACTGAGCCTGCTGACGGTCTGTGAAAACGGGTATGGCAAGCGAACCGTGCTGGGAGATGGGGGTGGTGTGGAGGCCGCAGCCGAGGCCAAACCGGGCGAGGAAGTGGATGGGGAATCGGCCGACGAGGAACAGGCTCCGGTCTCAAGCGGTGGCCGTTACCGGCGTCAGAAGCGAGGTGGCAAGGGGCTGATTGACATTCGTACCACCGACCGCAACGGCCCGGTGATTGACGTGACGGCGGTCAACGACGGGGATGAGATCCTGATGATGACCGCCGGAGGCATGCTGCAGCGGGTGCGGGCCGGAGACATCCGGCCGATCGGGCGGAACACTCAGGGCGTGAGACTGATCAGACTCAAGGAAGGCGACCGGTTTGTCTCGCTGGCACGGATCCCGGGCGAAATCTTGGATTGAACGATGTCGTGGCTGTTGGTCACCGGCGGTTGCGGATTCATCGGATCGAATTTCATCCGTTGGCTGCTGGGCGACGACCCCGAGGCGCACGTCGTCAATTTTGACAAGCTGACCTACGCCGGCAATCTCGAAAACCTGGCGTCGGTGTCCGGTTCCGAGCGTTACGAGTTCCGGCAGGGAGACATCACCGACCGGGCGGCGGTGGACGGTGTGCTCGAGGAGTTCACGATCGACGGGATCGTGAATTTCGCGGCCGAGAGTCACGTGGACCGCAGCATCCTGGATTCGACACCGTTCATCGCGACGAACATTGCTGGGACCCAGGTCTTGATCGATGCGGCAAGGTCCGCAGAGGTGGATCGCTTTGTGCAGGTGTCGACCGACGAGGTCTACGGCAGCCTGGGTCCGACCGGCGCATTCACCGAGCAGACTCCCCTGGCCCCCAACAGCCCCTATGCGGCTTCGAAGACTGCCGCCGACCTGCTGGTGCGTGCGGCGGTGCACACGCACGGCTTCCCGGGGCTGGTCACTCGCTGTTCGAACAACTACGGCCCCTACCAGTTCCCCGAGAAGCTGATCCCGTTGTTCATCAGCAATGCGCTGGACCATCAGCCATTGCCGGTCTACGGAGACGGCGAGAACGTCCGAGACTGGATCCACGTCGATGACCACTGTCGCGGCATTGCCGCGGTGCTGAGGCGGGGTGAGCCGGGCGAGGTGTACAATTTCGGGGGCCGTGCCGAGATGAGCAACATCGGGCTGACCCGACGATTGCTGGAGCTGCTGGATCGGCCCGAGTCACTGATCCGCTTCGTACCCGATCGCCCGGGACACGACCAGAGGTACGCGATCGACTGCAGCCGTGCCGAGAGCGAGTTGAGCTGGCGGCCGGAGGTGTCATTCGACGAGGGCCTGGCCGCCACGGTCCAGTGGTACCTCGATAATGCCGAGTGGGTCGAGCGGGTCCGCAGCGGCGTCTACCGCGAGTACTACCAGCAGCAGTACGGTGATCGCCTGGGTGATGAGTGACCGGGGCGGGCGGATTGCCCGGCAGTCGCCTAGGCACTCGAAGGAAGGTCCCGTATAATCCGCGGCCCCTCGAGGACCGTTGTCGTTTGACCGTCCCGGTGGCAAGAGGCCCGGAGCCAGATCCATGGATCACGACCTGCGAACCGCATGCGAGAGTGTGATCGAGAGGATCGTCCAGCTCCGGGACTCCCTTTGACCTCGACGGAATGCTCGGAGAACGCGACGCCATCAACGTGAAGATGGCGGCGCCGGGGTTCTGGGACAACCAGGAGACCGCGCAGGCTCAGGTCGACGCGCTCAAGCGGCTCAATGCCACGTTGAAGCCTCTCGAAGAGCTTGCCGCCGGTGGCGAGGAACTGGAGGTGCTGGCCGAGTTGTCCGAGGAGGACGAGACGGGGTCGACCGACCTTGAAATCGTCGAGTCGGTCAACACGCTGCGGCCCCAGTTGGGGCAACTCGAACTGCGGGCGATGATGTCGGACCCCGACGACCGGTCCGGAGCCTTCGTGCAGATCCAGGCCGGCGAAGGAGGTACCGATTCGTCGGACTGGGCGGGGATGCTGTTGAGGATGTACGCGAGGTGGTCCGAGCAGCGGGGGTTCGACTCCGAAATGCTCGAATATTCTGAAGCCGACGAGGCAGGGATCCGCAGCGCCACGATCGCCATCCGGGGCGCCTACGCCTACGGATACCTGCGGGGAGAAATCGGAAATCACCGCTTGATTCGCATCAGCCCCTTCGACGCGGCAGGACGTCGGCACACGTCGTTTGCCGCCGTCGACGTTACGCCCGAGATCGACGAGGAGCTGGAGATCGAGATCAACTTCGAATCGGATGTGCGTGAGGACACCTACCGGGCCAGCGGTGCCGGCGGACAACACGTCAACAAGACCGACTCGGCCATTCGGCTGACGCACCTCAGTAGCGGAGTCGTGGTGCAGTGCCAGAGCCAGCGTAGCCAGCACAAGAACCGGGCCCAGGCCCGCAAGATGCTGGCCGCGAAGCTGCACCAGATCGCGGTCGAGAAGCGGGATGCCGAGTTGGCTGCCAAGCGGGGACAGAAGTCCAAGATCGGCTTCGGAGGCCAGACGGTCCGCAACTACGTGCTGCATCCGGAACAGTACGTCAAGGACGCCCGCACGGGGTTGAAGGTCGGAAACCCCCAGCCGGTGCTCGATGGAGGCCTCGACCCCTTCGTCGAGGAGTTCCTGCGGTGGAGCATGCGGCAGACATCCGGCCCGGCCGGCTCGGACGGGGCATCCCGGAACTGACTGCACTGGCCAGGCGAGAACACCAATACCGGGGGGCTGATTGATGAGACACGTCACAGTGTGGCTGTGGGCCACGGTCCTGTTGAGCGGTTGTGGTGCACAGGAGCCGGAGAGTTCCTCGACGGAGACCGCAACCGAGGCCGACGCCCAGCCGGCCGAAACCAGCGCGAAGCAGCAGCCTGCGGCGAAGGCTGCCGTGGAGGAACCCCGGGAGTTCGACACGAAGCTGACCGATGTTCCCGAGCCATTGCTCGACGCCGATCAACTGACCGACGGCTGGATCCAGCTCTTTGACGGCAAGACACTATTCGGCTGGCAGGCCAACAGCGATGCGAACTGGTCGGTCCGCGACGGTGTGATCCATGCCGACTCGGGCCCCAAGGGCCTGATCGTCACCAGCGTGCCGTTTGCCGATTACGAATTACTGTGTGACTTCAGGTTGGCCGAGGGCGGCAACAGCGGGATCTTTCTGCGGACGCCGGTGACGCCGAAGGATCCGGCGATGGACTGTTACGAGTTGAATATCTGCGACACGCATAAGGCGTTTCAGACCGGCAGCTTGGTGGCTCGGAAGACGGGCCCCGAGGGAGTGACGGTCGAGGGCGAGTGGCACACGTTTCATGTGAGTCTGGTGGGGACGAAGATGAACGTGAAGCTGGATGGCACATCGGTGTTGGATTTCAATGACGCGGGCGACTCGCCACTGGTCTCGGGTCGCATCGGGCTGCAGATGAACGGGGGCGAGATCGAGTTCCGCAACGTGTTTGTCCGTCCGCTGGGCGGCAAGCCGCTGTTCAACGGCAGCGACCTCGATGGATGGCGCGTGGTGCCCGGTGGCAAGAGCCGTTTCAGCGTGGCCGAGGGTGCGATCCACGCCGAAGACGGAGCCGGATTCCTTGAGACAGAGTCGACCTGGGGCAACTTCGTGCTGCAGGCCGAGGCCAGGAGTAATGGTGAGGAGCTCAACAGCGGGATCTTCTTCCGGGCCGTAGCCGGCACGGCCGATCATCCTTCCGACGGCTATGAGCTGCAGATTCACAACGGCACGAAGCCCAGCGGAGCTCTGGAGCCTTCCAACGCGGGCACCGGTGCGATCTTCCGGCGAACCACAGCTCGCTTTGTGGCTTCCCGCGACGGTGAGTGGACGGCGCTCACGCTGATCGCGTCGGGGCCGAGGATGGCCGTGTGGGTCAACGGGCTGCAGGTGACCGACTGGGTCGACACGCGGCCCGATCATCTCAATCCTCGTCGTGGCCGGCGTCTCGAGGCGGGACACATCAGCCTGCAGGGTCACGACCCGACGACCGATCTCGATTTCCGGGCGATTCGCGCCACGGCGCTGCCTTGAGGAGGTCGGCTCAGGCCGATCGGCGAGCCGCGGTGGTGGCCAGCGGTACGAGCAGGTCAGCGGGTCGGGCTGCGGCGACCAGCTTGTCGTGGACTTCCAGACGCAGAAGACCGGAATGGCCGCTGAGTTCTGAGGCGAGGATCGCGTCGGGGGTGTTGGTCAGCAGCACGAGCAAACGGGGTGCGTCTGTCTTGAGCAGCTTTGCAAGTGGTTGCAGTGTGTGATCGCTCCAAGGGTCGGCGTCTACAAGCAGCAGGTCGATGCCGCTGGCCGGCGCGGTGTCGGACCAAGGCACACTCTGACCACCGAGTGCCACGAGCTGATCGGTGAGGGTACCCGACCAGGCCGGGTCGGGAGAGACCACACAAAAGGCAAACGTGTCGGTTGTGGGGTTGGCGGCTGAGGCGAATTCGGCGGCAGCCATCTCGTCGCGGCCGGCCGTCCAGGGCAGGCCCTCACCGCTGTCCAGCAGCAGGCGACGTTCGCTGGCGAGGCGAGTGGAGGCGGTGGTGTGGGGGACGCGGACCGAGTGGGGCCAGTCGCTGCGGTTGCGTCCATCGCCATGGCACCAGGGACCGTGGCAGACCACCAGTCGAGCCAATGGCCAGGCACAAAGCAGCTGCTGGATCGAGTCGCTTGAGAACTGGTCGGGGGTCTCTTGCAGCACGACGACCAGTTCGGGTGTATCGAGAGCGACGAGGTCGAGGGCCGAGGTGATCGAGTCGGCGGTCCAGGCGGGTTTCAGGCGGTGGGCGGGCCCGAGATCTCGGGCGAGTTGCCGGGACCACTCGGCGCGGGGACGGCCAATCAGCAGTGTCCGCGGATCGGTCATCGAGCTGTGGCCCGTGCCCCGGGTGTCGGGGGTGGTTTGTGCCGTCGAGGGGTCAGGCGGTTGATCTCAGTTCGGCGAAACGGACGCAGAGGAACCTGAGGATGTCTCGGACCGAGATGATCCCGGTGGGTCGGTCCTCGGCGCCGACGACCGGCAGGTGTCGATAGCCTCCGAGTTCCATGGCGTGCAGTGCGTAGGCGATCGAGTCGTCCTGGCTGACGGTGGTGGGGTCCGCGGTCATGAACTCGCTGACCGGGTCGGGCAGTCGGCTGAGGTCGGCGGAGAAGCGGTTGAGTACGTCTCGTTCGGTGAAGATCCCGGCCAGGTCGCCGGATTCGTCGACGACCAGCAGGCAGCCGACATGCTGTTCACACATGGTCGCGATGGCTTTGGAGACCGGTTCGAGCGGACCAATGGTCAGCGGGGCCTTGGGGCAGAGGACTGCGATCGAGTGCCGCGAGATGGCCTGTTCGAGTTCACCGCCGGAGGGGTCGAGCGTGACCAAGGGTTGGCCGCACGCCTCGCAGTTGTCCATCCCTTCGATGTTGTCGAAACTGCAATCGGGGCAGAGCATATCCGAGTCTCCGCTTGGGGGGGCCGTGGGCGGAACAATGCGATGTGCGTCTATTCGACCGTCCAGGTGTCTCCGCTGCAAAAGAGTTCTTCGAGGTCTCCGGGTCCGTTTCGTTCGATGGCTTCGTTCACCTGTTCGTCGAGTGCCATATCATAGGCGGGCCGTTCGACGCTGCGGAAGACTCCAAGCGCTTCGGGGAACTCGGGGTGTCTCATCCGTCCCAGCAGGAAGGCGAGGCTGGGCTCCTGGGCTTCCTCGTCGTGGAACAGCAGGTCATCCTCGGAGATGCCGCTGCCCAGTTGGACCACCTCGGGCCGATTCCCCTCGTTGACCCGGATCCCCTTGTCCCGGTCGGCTCCGAAGATCAGCGGTTTGCCGTGTTCGAGGTAGACGATGTTGTCTTCCTTGATGCCTTTCTTGGACGCGTAGTAGAAGGCACCGGAATTGAACACGTTGCAGTCCTGGTAGACCTCGATGAACGCGGTCCCCTGGTGGTGGGCGGCTCGTTCGAGGACCGTGGTGAGGTGTTTGGTGTCGACGTCGACCGAGCGGGCCACGAAGGTGGCTTCCGAGCCGATGGCGACCGAGAGCGGGCTGAGCGGGTTGTCGATCGACCCCATCGGGGTGCTCTTGGTCCGCTTGCCCACCGGGCTGGTGGGCGAGTACTGCCCCTTGGTCAGTCCGTAGATCTGGTTATTGAAGAGGATGATCTTGAGATTGACGTTGCGGCGGATGGCGTGCATCAGGTGATTGCCGCCGATGGAGAGTCCATCGCCGTCGCCGGTGATGACCCAGACCTGCAGGTCTGGCCGCACCCCCTTGATGCCCGATGCGATGGCCGGCGCACGGCCGTGGATGCTGTGGAACCCGTAGGTGTCGACGTAGTAGGGGAAGCGGCTCGAGCAGCCGATCCCCGAGACGACCATGAAGTCCTCCTTGGGGATCCCCAGTGTGGGCAGCAGCTTCTTGAACTGGGCCAGGATCGAGTAGTCGCCACAACGGGGGCACCACCGCAGTTCCTGGTCGCTGGCAAAGTCCTTGGGAGTCAGGACGGGCAGTTCTGTCGTCATCGACTTGTCGCTCGCGGTTGCAGGGTGAGGTCCCCACCCTTGGGGTGAGACAAAAAACGGATTGGGTTCTCTAGAGGTGACTCTCGATCGCCTTGATCAACTCGCTGACCTGGAACGGCTTGCCCTGGATCTTGTTGTACTGCTTGGCATCGATCAGGAACTTCGAGCGGATCAGCTGGACGAGTTGTCCGAGGTTGAGTTCGGCGACGAGGACGGTCTCGAAGCGTTCGAGCAATTCCCCGAGGTTGCGGGGGAAGGGGTTGAGGTAGCGGAGGTGTGCGTGGCCCACCGAGCGTCCTTCTTCGCTGAGTTTCTTGACCGCCTGCCGGACGGATCCGAAGGTGCCGCCCCAGCTGAGCAGCAGCACGTCGCCGTCCTGGGCTCCGAACACGTCCTGTTCGGGAATCGCCTCGGCGACGTTGGCCACTTTCTGGGCCCGCACCTGTGACATGTGCTCGTGGTTGTTGGGATCGTAGTCGACGTTGCCGGTGACGTCGGATTTCTCGAGGCCTCCGACCCGGTGCATCAGGCCCGGTGTCCCGGCCCGGGCCCAGGGACGAACGAGTCGTTCGTCGCGGAGGTAGGGCAGGTAGCCGTCCTCGGAATTCAGCTCGGTGGGATGCACGACGCGGATCGGCACCAGGTCCTCGACCTTGGGCACCTGCCACGGTTCGGCACCGTTGGCGATGTAACCATCCGAGAGCAGGATGACGGGGGTCATGAACTCGACGGCGATCCGCAGGGCTTCCTGGGCCATCCAGAAGCAGTCACCAGGCGTCGCCGCCGCCACGATCGGCAGGGGGCTCTCGCCGTTGCGTCCGAACATGGCGAGCATCAGGTCGGATTGTTCGGTCTTGGTCGGCAGCCCGGTGCTG
>Ga0310124_10000136_pt1 | contig 46764 bp, 28 predicted proteins | sample CB11b_AW_Bot5_MG_FD_203507 | JGI IMG/M metagenome (GOLD analysis project Ga0310124, IMG submission 203507) | Marine microbial communities from Western Arctic Ocean, Canada - CB11b_AW_Bot5 | ecosystem: Environmental > Aquatic > Marine > Oceanic | place: Canada: Western Arctic Ocean | collected... | reverse complement strand
GGTGATCGCCAGGTCAGCTGCGTTCAGGGCCGGACCCAGCAGTAAGCTGACCGCCAGGACGAAGGCGCAGCGGAGAATGAAGTACGGTCCAGCGTTAGCGGACACCGGCCAGGATTTCGTCAGTATTGTGTTTTTGCGCAATCTATTGCGTAGAAATGAAATCACGCTACGCAGAGCGCTTGAAATATAGGTCACTGATATTCAGGCAAATAAGGGTGAAAGCCCGGTTGACCCCACCGATAGAAGACTCCTCGCTAGTCGTTGACGTTTCATTTTATCGGTTCTTAGGGGACTTGTAAATCAAGACGACAGCTAAGCTACCAACGAAAACAAAGCAACCTTCATGCCCACCCGGGGGAAAATAGCGCCGGCTGGACGATAATACGGTTTTCGCGCCTCTTGGTTTTCTATTGATAGAAGTATACGGCACTGCTTAGGATGCGACGTTTCCACCAAGCATAGCTTATTCCGAAAGACATTCATGTCAGAGACCAACGCTACCGATACCGCAGCTCTCGAAGAGCTCGCTGTCAATACCATCAGGGTTCTTTCCTTCGAATGTGTACAGAGAGCCAATTCGGGCCATCCCGGCCTGCCAATGGGTTGCGCAGACCTCGCCTATACACTCTTCACCAACTCGCTGAAATTTGACCCGAAGGCCCCTGGCTGGCCCGATAGAGACCGTTTTGTGCTCTCAGCTGGGCATGGCTCCATGCTCATCTACTCCATGCTGCATCTCTGCGGCTACGACCTGCCATTGGAAGAGTTGAAGAATTTCAGGCAGTGGGGCTCGATGACTCCCGGCCACCCTGAATACGGCGATACTCCAGGCATCGAAACGACGACCGGCCCGCTTGGGCAGGGAACCGCGAACGCGGTTGGACTCGCGCTTTCCGAGAGCCTCCTGGCAGCCCGGTTTAACACTCCCGAACACAAGCTGGTTGACCATTTCACCTACGCGCTGGTCAGCGATGGCGACCTGATGGAGGGCATCTCTCACGAGGCCGCCTCGCTTGCCGGGCATCTCGGTCTCGGGAAACTTGTCTACTTATATGACGATAATTCCATCACGATCGAAGGCGAGACCGATCTCGCCACCAGCGAGGATACGGCCGGGCGTTTTGAGAGCTATGGCTGGCATGTCCAGAAAATCGACGGCCATGATCGGCAGGCCATCGCGGCCGCCCTCGAGTCCGCCCGGGCGGAAACCGCCAGGCCCAGCATCATCATAGCGAAAACGACGATCGGCTTTGGCAGCCCCAATAAATCCGGCACCTCGGGCGTACATGGGTCCCCCCTTGGAGATGAAGAATGCGGACTGACCCGGGAGGCTCTCGGCTGGAATCACCCCGAGTGCACCGTACCCGACGAGGTCCGGGAGCTTTTCCTCGAACCGGGAACCGCCGGAGCCGAGAAACATTCGGCCTGGAACGAGCTCTTCGCTGATTACCGTGAAAAGAATCCTGAGAAGGCCGCTGGTTGGGACCGAATGCAGGCGGGCGACCTCCCGGCTGATCTGCGCGACAGCCTTCCCGTCTTCGAAAGCTCCGAGGGCAGCATCTCGACCCGGGCGGCCTCCGGAAAGGTCATCAACTCGATTGCCGATGTGATCCCCGAGCTGATTGGCGGATCCGCAGACCTCGCCCCATCGAACAACACCATGGTTAAGGACCAGGGCTCCATCCAGGGCGACCGGATGGACGCGCGCAATATGCACTTCGGCATCCGCGAGCATGCCATGGGCGCGATGATGAACGGAATGGCCTTGCATGGAGGTATACGCCCCTATGGCGGAACCTTCCTGGTCTTCAGCGACTACATGAGACCCAGCGTCAGGCTGGCCGCCCTGATGAAGCAGCCGGTGATCTACATCTGGACCCATGACAGCATCTTTCTCGGAGAGGATGGCCCCACCCACCAGCCGGTAGAACATCTCGCCGCCCTGCGCGCGATACCCAACCTCCGGGTCTTCCGCCCGGCTGATGCTAACGAGACCGCGATGGCCTGGGCCCTCTCGCTGGAACACGGCTCCGGACCGAGCGCCCTCCTCCTGTCGAGGCAGGGGCTGCCCATCTACGACGACACCAGGCTGGGCCAGGGCTCTGAGCGAGGCGCCTACGTCCTCGACCGGGAAGAGGGAGACGATGGGCCCGCTGTAATCCTCCTCGCCTCCGGCTCGGAGGTAGCTACCGCCCGCGAGGCGGCCGGGCTGCTCAAGGAGCAGGGAGTCGCGGCGCGGGTGGTCAGCATGCCCTGCTGGGAAGTTTTCGAGGAACAGGACAAGGACTACCGGGAATCGGTTCTTCCCCGGGCGGTTACCGCGCGAGTGGCCGTTGAGGCCGGCTGTCCCTTCGGCTGGGAGCGGTATACGGGCCAGGACGGAGTGGTCATCGGCATGAACCGATTTGGAGCTTCGGCTCCGATCAAGGATCTCTCTGAAAACTTCGGCTTTACCGGTGAGAACGTCGCCGCCCAGGCGAAGGCCCTGCTGGGCGGCTGAGAGGGCCGGCTCGCCGCTTCAGACTCGTCAACCCGGGCCCTTCCCATCGGGAACAAACCTGAACTCGGACTCTGTCCTGCTCGAACGCAGCTGCTCCCGTATCTTTTCATCCAGCCGGGCATATTCCTTCAGGAACTCGTGCAGGCTCTGACCGCATCAACACTCATCCTGCAGTGCGGGTCGTTGGGTACGGCAAGGCTGACTACGTCGACCTCGGACAGCGAGAGAACCTCGCGATCATCGTCAAAGGCCCGCTCAATATCGCTCCGGGCAGCGAAGGCCCCGGCGTTTTCCAGCCTCGATGAGGCCACCGCCGCAAGCCGTGCCCCCAGGACCTGTGCGAAGCTCGCTGCATGGATGCCGACCCCGATGGTCTTCTCTTCCATGCTGATCCCTTCAAGCGCTTGAAATAAAATGCCGTTCCGGCTCTCGGGACGATCGCCGAGAGAGATCATTCTCTACAGACAGGCCTCCGCTGGCAAAAATACAGGGAGCCTGTTCCTCAAACATCTTTTCTATATCCACCCCCCGGCCTGCTCGGTATATTCTTCGGGTAGATCTCCAGCAGACCTCACAGGGGAGGCTCTCGCCAATCGAAAATAAGATCCTGGCTCATGAAATATCAATTCCTACCTCGAGTTCTCCTTCTTCTCGCCTTCTCGGTGCCGGGCTGGGCGACTGAGAAAGAGCCTGCCGCGATTATCGCGGAGCTGGAGAAAGGGGGCGATACCGCCCGCCTGACCCGAGAGCTTGCGGAGCTCGGACCGGGAGCCCTTGATACGATCAGGGAAAAGATCAGGACGGGTCCATCGCCTGTCGCAAGGCTCCTTGAACAGGCCCGCAACAGCATTGTCGCCGGGCAGCTAGCAGCCACTCTCAGAAAAGGCCTCGCATCACAGCTCTCCTTTGATGGCCAGTACCATGAGCTCGGGAAGAACAGGGCCGAAAACATCGAGGCGCTCTTCTACCTCCTCAACGACGAATCAAGCCCCCTGACGCTCCGTCTCACGAGCTGTCGGGCGCTGGCGGACATCAGCGACAAGAGCATCCTTCCCCGGCTTCGCCAGCTCTATTGGGACCTGCTCCTGGACTCCCGGCTTCGCGAAGAGCTGGGCATCATCCTCGCGATCTTCGGCGACACCCAGTCGGTCGAAAAGAAGCTGGGCAGGTATGCGCGATTTGCCAATCACCAGCGGGGCCTGGTCAGGCTGAGCGCCAATGTCCAGCTCTCCAATATCTACTACCGGGTCCGCGACTACGAAAAAGCCGTCGCGGCCTACGAGAAGATCATCGAGCTTTCCGAAAGAATATTCAAAGCCGAGAGCCAGGCCGGCCTCCCTAAGGATCTCCTGGATGCGCGGAAGGAACAGCTCAACCTCCACTATTACAATGCCGCCTGCTCCAATTCCCTGAATGGGTCCCTTGAGCGCGCCAGGAAATACCTGCTGAAGGCTGTCCAGGGGAACCCCGAGCACTACGGCAATATCAGCAAGGATGGTGATCTGCTGAAGCTGAGAAAAGATCCCGGCTTTCCCGGCTTCATGAAAAAACTCGGCCGGCTCTTTGAAGATGAGGAGATCTAGGGCTTACAGCTCAACACGGGCCGCTACTCCTCTTTCCTGCCCCCACGGCTCTCCCGCTCCTTCGCCCTCAGCTTCTCGAGAAAGCCCTCCGGTATCTTCGGAAGGTTCCGCTTGCCGGGGGATGGGTCTTTCCAGGCCCTGAAAGATCGGCTTCCGTCCTGCTTTCTTCCCCAGGAGTTTCCCAGCGGAACCCCCCTGAAAGCACACCCATGGACAAGCAGACTCCCCTCCTGGGGCGCGGTATAGAGACCGACGAATTCACCGGAATTCGACAGCTTGAAGCTCGTATGCCGATCGCGGTTCAGGCCATCGCAATAGAAGACCTCGTAGCCGCCGGGCTTGATAACGATATCGTCCCTGATAAGCCACTTCGCCTTCCTTCGTCTCTCATCGGAGAGATAGAGTCCTTTGAGAGAGAGGTCTCTGTCAGATTCGTTAAATATTTCTATGAACTCGCCCGGGCCATCCGCCGCGCCTCCGGGCCGTGGACAGACCTCGTTGATAAACAACTTCGGGAGGACCGGCAGGGCCAGCGTCAGGGCCGGGGCCCCAAGAGGGTAGGAACGCTCCAGGCCATTCTCCGAGCTTGCCCGAAAATAATACTCGGTCCGCGGACGATCCTCCTTATTCTCCAGGGTCAGCAGGTAACGATGCCTCTCCAGATCCCAGGACATCGCGACGCCGCGATAGTCCGCTTCGGTCACTGGTCGGTACATCAGCTCGAGCTCCGGGCGTTTTCCCTTGGACGATTCAGCCGGATTCTGAAACCTGAAGGTGATCAGCAGGTCCTTGTTGTTCTGGCGGATAACCTCGTGGGAAAAATAGGGGCTCGGACACTCGCCCTTGCTCTCCCCCCCGGAAACGAAAACCCAGCCGCCCGCGGCCCCAGGCTCTTTTTTCTGCTCGATGTCACGACCCTGATACCCATTGAAAACGAAATCCGCGACCAGCAGCCCCCTGTCCGGAACACGTCTCCAGAGCACCATCGACCCTCCTGCCGTACGGCTCTTTCCTGCCGCAATTCCAGACAACTCGATCCTGAGACTTCCGCCAGGGGCAAGCTCCTTCTGCTTCCCAAGGAGACCGGGGCTCAGGGAGAAGCCCTCAGAGAACCTGTAGCTTGCGAGCTCTACCGGCAGGAGAGAGCGGTTGCTCAACTCAACCCAGGGAGCGCCCGCAGATGGATTGATCGACCAACCCGAAAAGAAAACGGGCTCCTCGGCGACTTTCCTGACCCTCCTGACCATCGCGCCAAGAGCTTTGACTCTCCTGCGATGCCCGGACTTGAGCTGCCTGGCCGAGCGCTCCAGCGTGGCGCCCTCATCATAGGGCCAGATCGCCCGCCAATCCTCGAGAGAGGTAGCCACCCTGGCGGCCGCCTTGTCGACCAGCGCATCGAATCGAGCAGGAGACAGCTCCTCCAGCAGCATCGATTCCACACGCTGGAGATAGAGCTCTCGCAAAGCCGGCACCTTGAAGAAACGGGTAAAGAGTACCAGCCATGCGGCGCGCTTCCGCTCTCCGGGTCGCTGGCAGAGAGGGAAGAGCGCCCGCTCAAGCTCTCCGGGCGTAAGCTCCCGAAGCTCTTTTTCCAGGTCACGAATCCCCCAGTCGCCGTTGCGGTAACTTTCTCTGAAGAGCTCCCACTTTCCATTACGCGAATCTTTCAGCAGGAAAAAATCCTTCGGGTCGGGATCAAGCTCTCCCCGGATCGCCGAGAAGGCCAGCCGGTCTATGAACCTCTGCAGATAAAAGCGGCTCCGGAAGAAGCTCTCCATCTCTCCCGGGTGGAGCCTGTTGACCTGTCTGACGAGTCCATTTACCGACAGGAGGTCGCCGCTCTTACCGATCCGGTCCGCTCGCAAATCCCAGCTCGAACGCCAATGGTCATCACCATTGAGACGGCTCAACGGACCGGTCTTGTCAAGCAGGACACGCTTTCGAAATTTACTGTCAATCCTCTCGATGTCGTAGCGCATACCGAAAAACCTGCCGTTGATCAATACGATCACCGGTTCCGTAAGCCCAGCCGCGAGCCCGATCGATTCAGCGGCCAGGGAGGTGAGACATTGACGCATCCGGGTAAAATCAAGCTCCTCGGCGCTGAGCAATAGAACATCCCGCTTGCGAAAGATCCTGAAGCTGTCGCGGGCCATATCCACCACCAGGCTCTTATGCGCCAGCCACCTGCCCGGTCGAGCGTCAAAACCCAGCTCGACCGGGAAGCGCCCCTTCCTATACAGAAGCTCGGCGGAAACCCGTCGCGCGGAGCCCTCGGGAGTCGCCATGTGCCGCAAATTTTCCTGGCTGATACGGAAATCATAGATCTTCGGATCGCCCTCGCGGTAAACGGCGGCCTTGAGAGCGAGGGGCTCGGAAAGAGGTCCCCTGATCCCGCTGATATCCTGGCTCTCTACCCGATAGTGATAGGTCTCACCCGGTACCAGGGCACGGTCAATAAGATAGGGAGTCCTCAGGAGTCGGTCATTCACTGGAGCGAAGGGACCGGACGCATCCTCTCCTCGGTAGACATTGAAACCGGCAAGGGGAGCTGTGCCCCAACCCTCATCTCCCGGTGGCTGCCAGGAGAGGGTGCTGTGAAAGAGCCCCGAGCTGCCCGAGAGAACCGGCTTTACCAGAGAAAGCTCCGCTGCAGCTCTCGCAGGAGCAGGCTCGACCCTGATCTTTGAAACCCGCGGTCCCCGGTCCCCGGTGACCGCCACGAAGCGCAGGTCAAGCCAGCCATCAAAGACACCTACTCGAAAGACCCTCTGGAGAAGGTTGAAATCCCCGGCCTCATCGAAAATATCCAGGCCCTCGACCGCGACCTTCCCCTCTGCTTCGACATCGAAGACTCGAAGGCCCGCGGCGGCGACCTCGGTCTCCACCAGGTCGAGAGTCACCAGGTAGTCGCCCCTCTCGAGCTTGAAGACATACTTGCTCTCCCCGGCGCGCCACGAGACCGGCGTGCCGGACGGCCAGCCCCTTACGATGCCAGCCTCGAGAGTTCCGGAGGCTCCTCCGATATAGCCGTAGCCGCGATTGACACTGAAGGGGAGGTCCGGCAAGCTCTTGTCTTCACCCTCGAGCTTGCGTGAAACGACAGCCCCACAGCGCAAGGTGAGCGCCTCGCTCCATGCCGTATCCAGGCCCAGGAAGAGCGAAGCCAGGAGGGTAAACAGAGCCACAGACCGGCCGCCTCTACTTCGCCGCGGCATCGGATAAGAACTCCCAGGATCGCGCCCCGCTTGATTTACAACCATCCGATCTGCCCGCCCTGAAGACTCCAATCAGGAAGATGATCCCTGGCCAGCAGAGCCGGCCGGCTCTTTTTGTTCCGGAGAGGAATCAGGTTCGGAACCAAGGCCCTCCCGCAACAGATCCTGAAAAGCCTTGCGCTCATTTTCGTCCAATTTGCCGTCGCCATTCTTGTCAAATCTCTCCATCACGCCCTTGAGCCCGCCAGAGGAGGCGCCGCCCTGGTTCGAACCCGGCCTTGGCGTGGTTCCGACACCCTTCCCCTCCCCGGCACCAGCACCCGAAGATTTATCCGCTTTGGCGCCATCAGCTTTGCCGTCCGCGCCTCTTCCAAAAGAGGAATCGAGCTTCCTCAGCTCCCTCTCCGCGATGCTCTTCGCCAGGCCGGCAGCCCACTCCTTGGAGATCTGGCCAGTGATCTCGAGAGAAGAAAAATAGACGGTGCTGTTATTGGTAAAGATGTTGAAGGATCCCGCATGCGGAATCTTTTCCGCGAGGCGCGCAAGGGCCAGGCTGTTTCTGTAGCCGAGGGTCTTGCTGTTCACCTTCCATTTCAGGGCGCTGTTTTCCATCGAGATCGCAAAACGAATCGTTCCCGGGCGGAGCAAGGAGCCAACCGGCTGGGACCAGATCTTCTCATCCCTGCGGCTATGCAGCCCGCCGCCATGCTCTCCCGCCAGAAGCGCGAAGGACGATTCCCTGAGATACCCGGGGAGAAAACCGGTGAGCAGCGGCGCCAGCCCTCCCAGGCGTCCCCCGCCCAGGATGTCGTTGAGGGCGACCTCGGGCTTGTAGCCCATTCCCAATGCGAAATAGTCCGCCGGAGGCTCGCCGGCCTCGTTACTTTCACGCCAGGCATTGTAATTAAAGGTCCGGGGCGCGGTCACCCGGTCGGTCTCTTCGGTCCAGAGAGCCACATTGACATTCGGCGCGGCCGCATTGTAGCCGCCGCTAGGTACCACGCCGTTGATCGCGATCCTCGATTCAAAGGGATTGGCCGCGAGAAAACGGACCTCTCCCTTGAGCTTGAAGAGGCGCTTCTTCTCGACCCAGTCGATAGTCGTTCCTCCCCTGCCGACGGGGTAAAAGTCCTGCAGTTGATCCATCGAGGAGAAATCGTAGGTCAGGGTCGTGAGGCCATTCTTGCCTTCCTTGACGGTCTTGGCATTGAAGACAGCCTCTACCGAGGCGCCCGCTAGAGCCGCGATGCGAGCTCGCAGGAACAGCTCATGCAGCGAAGAACGTACCTTTACGTAATCGGCCCTGCTTTTCCAGGCCCCGATCAGAACTCCTGCATCGGTGGCGATGAAATTCCACAGGTCCGCCGGCACCGGCTTTTTGCCGGCGGAGAACTTGCTCTCGAGCTTTTGAAGGGAGAACAGGCGCGTCTCCCGCCAGGAATCAGCGTACTTGGCAAGAAGTCGCTCGTTTTCCTTCCTGTAGGCATCGGCCTCGGCGGGCTTTTCACCCAGGAGCAGTTCGCGCCCCCGGCCAGGCCCATCCCTCAACAACAGCAGCATACCAAAGCCCTGCATAATATCCGCCTTCTCCAGACCCGCACGGGCCGGCTTCCCCATCAGCGCCACAAGACTGTTCGCATCAAGCCCGAGAATACGATGAGCCTCCGGAGCCTCCTTGGACCCGGACTCCGTAACCCTCACCGCAGGCCCCTCGACCCCGAGCGCCTTGTACCGTTTCTCCTTGTCATCCTTCGCCACCGGCAGGAACCTGGCCTTCACCACTGACTTGGACTTTACGGACTCGAAAAAGATCGCCTGGAGTTCTTCCCATACCTTCCTGCTCAAATAGACCTGCTTGCCTAATAGGACCAGGAGAGCCTTGGCCTCTTTATTGGCCATCTTCTCGAGGCCTCCGAGCTTCCCGGTGATGGCATCGAGATGCTTCTGGGCCCCGGAAAAATCAAGGTCGGCCAGCAGCTCGAAAACGCCGCCCCGGTTGTCCTCGACAAATTTCAGGCTGTTCGCCATTCGGCTCTCAGCCAGGCTGACCTCCGCCGCCATCGACTGGAGACGGGATTCTTCGCTGGAAGGCATCCGTACCCTGAGCGTAACGATTTCCGTACGGGCTTTTTCGAAATCGCCGTTTTCAACCATCTCTGTTACCTGCTTGCCCGCGGCATCCATAGCGGCGCGAACCAGCTCGCCGAGCTTCGCTCGCGGGACTGAAGCCATCCCGGCCCCGAGTTCGGAATACCTGGCAAGGAAGCCTGTAAGCACCTCGTCAGCCTTACGCAACTCCTTCTTCCCCAGCAGGACATCGATGGAAACCAGCTCGGCGGAGGCGGCCGCCTTCCGCTTCTCGAGGCCCGCCTTCCTGGCAAGCTCCGCCTTGGAACGCAGCTCCTTCAGGAGCTTCTCGGCGGGAGCCTTGATCCGCGGATTGTCCCCCAGGAGATTTTCCAGGCGCAGAAGAGCGGCCGCCGCATCCAGCTCTCCTTTTGAGTAGAGGGCCTCAATGCGCTTGAACTCCTTGAGAGCAAGCTTTGAGGCATCCCGCTCAATCCCGGGAGCTGGCTTTTCGCGCTTCTCGGGCTTTGTTTTCGTCGTGCGCGGCTCGACCGTTTTCGACCTGCCGGCCCCATCATCTTTGTCGTTCATCAACTTTGAAACCAGGACCAGGGTGAGAACCAACGCGACGATTCCTATCACCGAGCCTACAACCAGGTTTGACTGGGAGCCCTGCGCCGGACGGCGCTGTCGCCGGGCTGTGCCGTGGCCTCCGGCAGGACGCGTGCCCTGGCTCACAGCGGTGGCCCTTGCGGCGCGCGCCTTGCCCTTTGCCGAGATACCTTTTCTGTACTGAGACGGATCCAAGGCGGAAAAGACCTGGTCCGCATTGTCATAGCGGCTGTCAGGATTGCGCGCCAGCATCTTCTGTACGACGGCGGAGAGTCCCCCGGGGATTTCCGGCACGAGGCGGCGAAGCGGTGTCGGGTCATTGTCCATCTTGGCCCGGATGATTTCCTTCACGCTGGACCCATCGAAAGGGGCGACCCCGGCGATCATCCTGTAGAGCGTCGCGCCGAGAGCGTAAATGTCCGCGCGGTGATTAAGCGCCTCGCCGCGAGCCTGCTCCGGCGCCATGTAGCGTGGAGAACCCGCCGCGGGGGTGTTGCTGCCTCCCCCAGCTGTCCCAGTCTGGCTGAGATCGGCGGCAATGCCGAGATCTCCGACCTTTACCGTTCCATCCAGCGTGAGCATCAGGTTCGCAGGCTTGATGTCACGATGAACTATCTGGTTCTGCTGGGCGAACTGAAGCGCCTGGGCAGCATCCCTGGCAGCGTCCACTGCCCGAATAATATCAAGCTGGCCTTCCTGCTCAAGCAGCTCCTCAAGACTGCCGCCCTCAAGATACTCCATCGACATGTAGTGATGATCACCTTCGTGTCCAGCATCGTAGACCTGGACGACATTCGGATGATTCAGGCGCCCGGCGGCGCGGGCCTCCTCGAGGAAGCTCTTAATGAAATCCTCATCCTTGGAGAACCTCGGAGCCAGGATCTTCAGGGCGACCGGCCGATCCAACGAAAGCTGGCGTGCCAGGTAGACTGTTCCCATGGCGCCACGGCCAAGACGCTTCTCGATTTCATAGCCGGCCAGGGTGCTTCCGATGAGCGAATCCTCATCGCTGGTCGCGAGGGAAATCAGGGTGTCACCGATCTCGAGCGTGTCTCCGGAAATGAGCGTGTGCTGATTTACAGGGACATCATTGACCCGGATGCCGTTGGTACTCTTGTGGTCATCGATGACCCATTTCCCCTGCGCGCAACGCACCACGCAATGAACCCGGGAGGCCATCTTGTCATCGATACAGATATTACACTTCTCATCCCGCCCGATCGTAAAGGTGCCTGATTCGGGTAGCTTGAATTGCTTTCCCCGCTGAGAACCTGATTCAATAGTTAGTCTGGCCATAGCCTCCCCAAGGTAAAATCAGCGCTGGAATACGACAAGAGTCAGATTGTCAAAGTTTGTCGCCATAAGAACTTCCAGCACAGGAACCTCCCGTTGATCGATTGGTGGAAGTATATCTTAACCTTTTCTCGTTGCAGGTAAAAGAAACGCACAAATTGCAGGTCTTCTCAAAGCTGAAAGAGCAACCAGCCCGCTATCGATGAGGAGGGGATGAGCCACAGGGGGCTCCATTTGAGAACGACAAGCAGCACCATGGCCAGCACCGCCAGGGCCGCGCTCTGCCATTGAAAAAGAGTATTTTGCGCAAGGGTGACCGTCACCGCCGCCATCAGGCCCACAGAGCTGGCGTTCACGGCATCGAGAAAGTGCCCCATTCTCCGCGATGCACGCAGCCTCCAGAGTACCTTTGCCAGGAGAACGACAAAAATGAAGGACGGCAGAAAGATACCTGCCGAGGCGATGGCCGCGCCGGGGACCCCGTGCAGAAGGTAGCCCAGGAACGCTGCGGTCGAGAGGATCGGCCCGGGCGTGACGTTTCCAGCCGCGACCGCATCGAGGAGCTGCTCAATAGTGATTCCAAATCGATCGTTTACCAGCTCACGCTCGAGGTAGGCCACGAGAACATAACCCGTACCAAACAATACCGAACCAATCTTGAGAAAAACGAGCCCCAGCTCCGCCAGGGTCGCTTTCACCACTCCCGCCGCCCCGGCAGCGGCAAGCGTGCCGCCACTGACACCGAGCCAGCCGCTGCCGCAGCCAAGCACAACAGCGGCGGCCTTATCCGGAGGGGACCCGCTGGAGATCCTGCCCACCAGCAGGCCGAAAAAGCCGCCGGCGGCCAGGGCGATAATGGGATCCGTCTCCAGCAACACCGCCACCGTAACGGAAAGGCCGATGACTACCAGCAAGGAGCTCTTGAAAGCGGTCCTTCCGAGCCTCCAGACAGCCAGGCCGATCAGGGCGGGAATCGTCGCCTGGATCCCCTTGAAAAAAAGGGCCACATCCGGAAGCTTCCCGTAACTCGCATAGAGTGCCGCGAGAGCCGTGACGATCGCCACCGCAGGAAGAACAAAGCAGGTTCCCGCCACCAGCAGGCCCGTAAACCCGGCCCGGATGAAGCCAACGTGGAGTACCATCTCCGTAGAATTCGGCCCCGGAATCAGGTTGGTCGCCCCCAGCATGTCGAGAAAACGCTCCGGACTGATCCAGGCTCGGCGCTTAACCACCTCGTCTTCGAGCATGGCGATATGCGCCGCGGGACCGCCAAAACCGAGGAGGCCCAGCTTGAGACAGAGCAGCGCCAGTTCTCCAAGGCGTGACATAAATCTTCAATTCTCCAGCGAAGATCTCAGAATGAGAGACCGGTCCAAAGAGGCTCTTACCAGGGGCTCATCCCGCCATTGACACAGATCGTCTGACCGGTAACAAAGCCGGCCTCGTCGCTGGCGTAGTAGGTAACGGCCCCGGCGATATCATCCGGGACGCCCCATCGATCCATCGGGATCAGCTCCCTGTAGCCATCTTTCTGTTCCTGCGGATCGTTCTCATGCCGCTCAACGGGAATCCAGCCCGGCGCCACGAGGTTGACCGTGATGTTGAACGGAGCCAATTCCGTCGCCATGCTACGAGTGAAGCCGATCTGGCCGCCCTTGGCTGACACATAGGCGCTGAAGTTGCCGATGCTGCGTTGAAACACCTCGCTGGTTATGTTGATGATCCTGCCCCACCGGCTCTCTTTCATATGAGGCAGAACGGCGCGCGTAAGAAGGTAGGGGCTCTTGATGAAGAAATCGATCATCGCCTGGTAGTGATCCCAGGTGAACTCCTCGATGGGCATCTGGGGCTGATCGGGTGTCGCGTTGACGACGAGAATGTCGATGGCGCCAAGCTTTTCAGCCGCCTCCGCGCACAGGGCGTTGACGGAATCCTCATCGGACACATCGCCGCGAAGCATAACACCCTGGAAGCCTTCCGCCTCGAACTCGCTGAAGGTCTGGGCCGCACGCTCCTCGTTGTTGAAGTAATTCAGGGCGACCCTGGCTCCTGAACGAGCCAGCCCGAAGGCCACCCCCTTGCCGAGTCCTGTCGAGCTGCCGGTTACAAGCGCCACGCGACCATCAAGGGAAAATGGCATGTCGTTATCCATAGGATTGAATCATTGATGAAACGGGCTCAGCCTTACCCGTGAAAAGAAGAGAATCATGATGGGCTTCCCGGTCTGACTAGTCAAGCCAAGACGAATGCCCGGGCCGACGGCGTCACATCAAGGCTTGAGCTCGGTATTCCAATAGGCCTCGCTGACGAAATGATCCCAGCTGGCCTTGCGGCGCGTGACGTGAAGAGTGAAGGCCGACTGGGCTGGTGGCTCAACCGGTTCACGCAGCAACCGCATCCCGGCCTCCCTGGTACTCCGGCCGCCCTTGCGGGCATTGCAGGAGAGACAGGCTACAACGCAATTCCTCCAGCTGCTGATCCCTCCAGCGCACCTGGGAACGACATGGTCAATCGACAGGTTCTCGGTCGAGAATTGACGGCCGCAATACTGACAGCTATTGCCATCCCTGCGAAAGAGGTTACGACGCGTGAAAACGACCTGCGGCCGGCGGAATCGATCGCAGCCATGCAATACGATGACCTCCGGAATTCGAATCCGCCGGCTCACTCCCTGGAGATAGGGTTCGCCATTGGAAATGGCGAGGTCGGACCAGTTCTTGAAATCATAGAGCGAGTAATCCTCGGGCTCGACAACCCGGGCCAGCCCTTTAAAGAGCATGGTGACGGCCCTTCTCACCGAGCAGACCTGGATGGGCAGCCAGTTTTTATTCAGGACCAGGGTTGGATCGGCAAGACAGGTGTCGTGCATCATTTCTCGGAGTTTACTTTCCTTGCGGGACAAAGATGCTGAACAACTCGGCTGAAGCTCCTATCAGTCTACGGGCAGAAGGATTCGGTCTCAATTGAATCCATCATGCTGAAAAAGCCGGCTGGAGATTTGCTGGCTCCCAAACTCCCTTTGACACATACTCTGTCCGTCCCATCGCCGAATGATTGGATGCGATGCAGCGCGGGGACTCAGCGGAATCAAAAATTGACGCCCTTCGGAGCCGTCCACAAAAATGAACGGGAGTTCGCAGGTGCCGATCTCAATGCCCGCCACGGGCGACCAGCCTGATGAACGGAAAAAACCCGGGGGCGGTGTTTTCCTGGGTGGACCGCTCTCGGCCATGCTGCTCTCCCTGTGCTTTCTCGAGCACGATGGAATCCTGGAGAGAACCATCCCATGGTTCAGCCTGGTCCCGCTCTTCATCAGCCTGGACCGTCACCGCCGCAACCTGAAGTGGCGGCTGCTGCACGGCCTGTTTTTCGGACTTATCCTGTATTGCTGGCCACTGGTATCCTGGAACGAACCCGCCCGCCTGACGGCCGTGTGGACCAGCCTGCTCATGATGGGGCCCTGGATGCTGTTCTGCGCCGCTGGAGGAGCCCTTCTTCGCTATCCATCCCGGCTCACCGTTGTGCCCGGGCTCGCGATAACCTGGACTGGGCTCGAATTCCTGCGCAGCGAATGTATCCCGGCATCCGTCCCCTGGATGCAGCTCGGGCAGACCTTGAAACCTGAAAACCCTGAGGGGCAGTTCGCTGCGGTCATCGGAGTCGCGGGACTCGGCTTTGCAATCTGCCTGGTCAATGGAGCCTTCTTCCTGACCCTGCGAGAGCGCCGAAGCCGCGTTCAATTCTTCTCAGCGCTGGCCGGAACCGGGGCGGTGGTGGGGCTGCTGGTTTCCGGCGGACTCGTTGGATCCAGAGCCCAGCACCTCGAGCAGCCGCCCCGCGAGACCCTGCGAATCGGCCTGGTTCAAACCGGCGACGGCGGCAACAGCGAACATCTCAAGCTGGCTCGGCAGCTCCTGAATTCTGAGCCCCAGCTGATTTTCTTCCCCGGTAACGCCTTCATGCCCACCCCGGGCAAGTCCTGGATCCCGGCCGAGCTGGAGGTTTTCGCGAGGGAAGAAGGTATCGAGATGCTCGTCGCTGGCATGAACCTGGAACCTGGCGGCAAGAGCAAGAGGAATCGGGCCCTGCTGTACATCGCCAGCGGAGGCTGGGAGGGAGAACTTGTACATTCAGAAACGCTGGAGATCCTCACAAAGGAGGATCAATCCATCCTCGCTGTCTCTGACCGCGTAAGCCACTCCGCCTGCCAGATGAACCGCCTTGCTGCCGGCGGAGCGCAGCTGTTCCTGGTGGCTGGCGATAGCGCTCATGATGAGATGAAATATGACCTGCTGCGCAATCGTCTCCACGCCTTTCGCGCCCTGGAAACCGGGATCTCCATCTGCCGGGCAACCAGCGCCGGAAGCTCCTCCATCGTAAACAATACGGGAACCCGCCAGGTAACCGCCCCGCGCAACCAGACCTGGGCGGCGGTCAGCTCCGTTCCTCTACTCGACCCGCAGCCTGGTCGGACCTGCTTTGTCAAGGGCGGCTGGCTCATCGGGCCCGGCTGCTTGCTCCTGCTTGCGATCCTCGTCCTCTTTGAACTGTACACGCTCCGAAAAAAATCATCCGGAGGTGGAAACACAGGCTGTCAGGACAGCACGCGACCATCGTGAGCGAGCTCCATCCCGGCAGGAAGCTCCAGGGCGGCATGGGAGATGTCGTGAGTCATATGGGTGAAGAAGGTCTGTTCCGCGGCGATCTTTTCCGCCGCTGAAACCGCCTCTTCCGTAGAAAAATGGGTCGGATGGCTTTGGGGACGCAGCATATCGAGCACCAGGGTTTTCAGTCCGCCAAGCCGCCCCCAGCTCTCATCGGGAATCTCTGAAACATCCGTACAGTAGGCCAGCGGTAGCGGACCGGGCTGCGACTCCGCCACCTCGCCGGAGTTGTCGAGGGCCTCGACCCTGAACCCGAGCACGGGCTGGCGGCCGTGAAGCAACCGCAGCGGGGTAAAACGAAGACCGAAGAGATCGAGGGCCTCGCCCACCCGCAGCTCGTTCTCCAGCAGACGAGCTACAAAGGACCTGTTGATGTTTTTCTCTGCCTCGAAGATATGCCGGTAGACCCTGTGAAGAAAATCGAGCGTCTCCTGCTCCGCGTAGATATCGATCGCCGAGCCCATAACCGCGTTGAATCTCCGCACCTCGTCCAGCCCGAAAGTATGATCGACATGATCATGGGTAAAGAGGATCGCATCGCATCTTTCCAGGCCAAGTTCGAGAGCCTGCTGGCGTAAATCCGGTGAGGTATCGATCAGAATGACCCGCTCGTGTCCTGCTCCATCGGTAAAGCGCAGGCATACACTTGCCCGTCGGCGCCGGTCGCGCGGATCAGCAGAGGTGCAGACCTCGCACTGGCAACCGATGACCGGCACCCCCGCGGATGTTCCTGTTCCGAGGAAGGTAAAGCTCAAGCTGGTAAGGTCTGGATTGGACGGCATGCGCCTCCACAAAAAATCATGCTCGGTGAAAAATGAAGCTCTCCGAAAAGTTTACCCCGCAGGAGCAGGCTTCTCACAGCCCCGAATCAGGCCGAGCCAGGCTCACTTCTCCGCAGCCTTGAAGACCTCTCCAAAGTCGGGCGCCTTGAGGCCGAAGGTGTGCTCCAGCGCCACCTCCGCGGCGCCTCCGGACCCTACCGACACCGGGACCTTGAAGACCACCCCGGCGACCTTGCAGGCGCCAGCGTCATCGCAGTAATAGGCCAGGGCCTCGACAAGCAGCTCTCCCCGGGCCTCGGAGACCACGCCCTCGACAGGAATCTCGATGATCCCTCCCGCGCCGAGCGCTCCCTGCGCGGAAGCTTCATCCAGCAGCACAGGAGAGGAGCCGGCCGTGAACACCTGCCAGCGACTGGGAGCCGATTTGGAATAATAGTGTTTCGCGGGAAGAGCCAGCTTCAGCATCAGCTTGCCGCTTCCGCCTGTCCTGATCTTCAGCTCGCTGCTCTTCACCTCAACGGTCCCGGGCAGATCAGCCAGGCGAGCGCTCCGCGGCGCAACGGGTGAGAGCGCCCTGGGGATACCCTGGAGCTTGAGGGTGGTCACCTCCAGGGTCTTGAGATCAGCTATCCGGACCTGGTGATTGTTGGTGTCGGCAATGTAGAGCTTGTCCCCTCCGGGAGCCAGGGCAAAGCCAGAAGGCTCGGAGAACTGCGCATCGAGCCCCTTTCCGTCACGAAGGCCGGGCTTACCCGATCCGATCCATCGAACAACCTCTTTTTTTGCGGGGTCAAGAAGCTTGAGCCGGTGATTGTAGGTGTCGGCCACAGCCACCCGGGAGCTGGCCTCGAGCCAGAGCACGCCGAGGTCATGCTGCAGGCGGGCCTTCTCGCCAATCCCATCGGCGTCACCGAAGGCGAAGAGGTTCCTCGGATCGGCATCCTCGCCACCGACAAGGGTGGCGGTGGCGTCGCTTTCCAGGTCGATTGTCCGGACCGTGCTGCTCTCGCTGTCGGCGATGAAGAGCTTGCCGTTTCCAAGGCTCAGACCCGATGGCTGGGCCCAGGCGGCCAGGAGGCGATCCGGGGAGTTGCTGTTCTGCTCACGCCCCGTCCCGCTGAAGTTATTGAAGATCCCCTCCTTCTTGTCGTAGGTCCAGATCTGGTGGGTTCCAGCCATGGCGATGTAGACCTTTTCGCTGTCGACCGCGACATCCCAGGGCGTGCTGAGCCGCTGCCGCGGTCCCTTGCCACCACCGGTGTAGTCCCGGCCCTGCACCCCGTCACCAGCGAGAGTGGAGACCGTCTTCGACTTGAGATCGACGACTCGCAGGGCGTGGTTCTCGCTGTCGGCAACATACAAGAGCTCGCCATCGATGGCCAGGCCCTGGAGCCTGTTGAACCTGGCCGCATCGTAGCCGCCATCACGCAGCCCGATACGGCCGCTACCGATCACCTCGGTAAACCTGCCCTGGAGATCTGTCACCACGATTCGATGGTTGTTGGAATCGCTGATGAAGAGCCGCTTGCCTGGCGCATCGATCGCCAGCTTGCCAGGAAAACGCAACGGTGATTTCGATGGGTACTTTTCGCTTTCGAGCCGGATAGGCAGAGGATCATGTCGAAAGGCATCGGCCGGGTAGAACTCCAGCGAGGCGGCGATCGCCGCCTCGATAACATCCCGATTGCCTTCGCCCGAGAGCAGCAACAGGAGATTGCCGCGGGGGCCGACCATCGCGATGCTCGGCCAGCTGCGCACCCCGACATCGCGCCACATCTTCATCTCATCATCGTTCACCACCGGATGGGCGATCTCATAGCGCAAGACCGCCCGGCGAATGTTCTCCGACACCTTCTCGTTGTCGAATTTAGCTGAGTGAACCCCAACGAACGCCACCGGGTAGCCAGCGAAACGATGTTCAAGCCAGGCTAGGTCAGGCAATACGTGAATGCAGTTGATGCAGCAATAGGTCCAGAAATCGAGAATGACGATCTTTCCGCGCAGCTCTCTCTTCAGCGAGAGGGCGGGGGAATTGAACCAATCCTTGCCCTTGGGAAAATCGGGAGCCTCCAGCTTATCAGACAGCTTGTCCATCTTCTCAATATGCTTACGGAGCGAACGGCGCAGCATGGCCGGGCGGGACTCGGCCCCGGGCAGTCCCTCCTGGGCAGACAATCGCCCGCCTCTTCGCGCGATGCCCGCCGGCATGAGCAGAGAAACCACGGCGACCACCAAAAGGGTCTTCGCGGGTATCCCGTTTGATTTTATTAAGCTATTCATGGCAGGCCCCTTACCGCCGACAACCGTCGGCAAAACTGGATATTGATGCCGGACAGAATACTACGAGCTCGGGTACTTCTTCCATCCCTTGATTTTGTCATTACCTTGCGGTGACAATACCGCCTCTGTTCAGCAGTCCTTGAAGGAGCTCTCAATTTGCAAGCGATCGCCGTAATCCCTGGCCAGGCTGATAGTGTTCACCTGACGGAACTTGAAAAACCATCGATAGATGCAATTCCCAACGGGCGTGGCGTTCTTGTCGAGGTTCTCCAGGTTGGAGTCGATGGTACCGACAAGGAGATCAACGCGGCCGAATATGGCAAAGCTCCGCCCGGCTATGATTTCCTCGTCATTGGCCACGAGAGCTTCGGACGGGTGGTCGAGGTGGGAGACGGTGTCACCGAGCTGGAGCCGGGCGACTACGTAACCGCCACGGTGAGGAGGGCAGGAAACAGCATCTACGACCAGATCGGTCATTATGACATGACCATCGACGAGACCTACTATGAACGCGGCATCAACCTGTTGCATGGATTCCTCACTGAATTCTACGTCGATGAACCGGAATACCTGGTCAAGGTGCCGAAGAGTCTCGCCGATGTGGGAGTCCTCATGGAGCCCATGAGCATTGTAGAAAAAGGTATTGTCCAGGCATACGAGATCCAGCGCCGGCTGCGTCTGTGGCGCCCGAAAAAGGCCCTCGTGCTGGGTGCCGGGGCTATCGGGCAGCTGGCCACGCTCGTCCTGAAGCTCCAGGGCCTCGACGTCGTCACCATGGCCAGGACCCCGGCGCCTCACCTCAAATCACAGCTCATTGAAGAGCTCGGGGCACGCTACCTCAGCACAGAAGAGATGGACCTGTCGGAGGTGATGGAGCGTCACGGTCCCTTCGACATCGTCTTCGAAGCTACCGGGGTATCCTGGATCGCATTCAAGGCGATGGAGGTTCTCACCAAGAACGGCATCCTCGTTCTGACGAGCATCACCGGTGGCGACGCGAAGGTGGAGATACCGGGAGACAAGGTGAACCTTGACTTCGTCCTGCACAATAAGGTGATGTTCGGAACGGTCAACGCCAACCGGGAATATTTTGAGCTCGGCGTAAAAGATTTCTCCCACTCCCGGAGCCAATATCCTGGCTGGCTGCAGAAGCTGCTATCCCACCCGGTGGAAGGACTTGGAGAGTACGAAAAAATGATGCGCCTGCTGACCACAGAGAAGCAGGCGGTAAAGGTCTTCATGCAGCTCAAACCCCTCAACGGCAGCTGACTCATTGAATCCGATCGAGATCCTCGCACGCCATCATGACCCGGCGAGTCCAACCTTCGAGATACTCGTCGTACACTCGACGCTGGTCGCACGCAAGGCACTCGATATCGCCCGGTCCTGGTCAGAGCGCCACCCTGAAGAGAGCCTGGACCTCGATTTTTTGAGAGAGGCCGCCCTGCTGCACGACATCGGAATCGGCCTCTGCGAAGCTCCAGAGCTGCATTGTTCGGGCAGGGAACCCTATCTCTGCCACGGGATCCTGGGCCGCGGCCTTCTCGAAAAAGAAGAGCTGCCGCTTCACGCGCTGGTCTGCGAGCGGCATACAGGGGCCGGCATCACAGCGACCGAGGTTCGGGATGGAGACCTGCCGCTGCCCGAACGCGACTACCTCCCGGTGAGCCTGGAGGAAAAGATCATCTGCGTGGCCGACAAGTTCTACAGCAAGAAGCCGACCAGGCTCTGGATAGAGAAAGAACCCGCGGCCATCGCCCGGTCGATGGATCGCTGGGGCCGGGAGGTGCGAGCTCGCTGGGATGCCCTCGCAGCAACCTTTCTCGGCAGCTGAGAGCCCGGCGGAGGAACCCCAATGGAAACCTATGATTGCATTGTCGCCGGGGTGGGCGGCGCGGGAAGCGCGGCCCTCTACCATCTCGCCAGGAGAGGACTGAAGGTCCTCGGAATCGATCGGTTCACTCCCGGCCATGACCGCGGCAGCTCCCATGGCGATACCAGGATTATCCGGATGGCCTATTTCGAGCATCCCGACTACGTTCCGCTGCTTGAGCGGGCGCACCAGCTCTGGGATCAACTGGAGGATGCGAGTGGAGAACGGCTCCGCTTCGAGACCGGCCTCCTGCAGGCCGGTCCCGCGGATGGATTCATCGTCGACGGGGTTCTCAGAAGCGCCCGCGAGCACAGCCTGGAGGTGGAGGAGCTCGAAGCCGCGTCTGCGCAAAAGCGCTTCTCCGGCTTCAGGCTCGCCGACTCCATGACAACGGTATATGAAAAACAGGCGGGCTACCTCCTGGTTGAGAATTGCGTCAAGGCACACGCCGCCGCGGCGGTCGGCCAGGGGGCACGGCTGGAGACCGGTGCCAGTATCACGGACTGGAGGGAGCGGGACGGTGAGGTTGTCGTCACCACAGACGGAGGCGCCTTCAGGGCCGCGAACCTCATCCTCACCCCGGGGGCGTGGGCTCCAGGCCTGCTGGACAAGCTCAGGATGCCCCTGGAAGTTCGAAAAAAACATCTCTATTGGTTTCGCTGCCCCGAGAAACGCTATCGAGACAGCGCCGGCTTTCCCTCCTTCGTATTCGAAACCCCGGAAGGTTTTTTCTACGGATTTCCCTCCATCGACGCGGAGAGCATCAAGGTCGCAATGCACTCTGGTGGAGATAAGGTCGAGGACCCTCTGGACATCGACCGCGGCCTGAACGAGGAGGACCTTGCCGCGACCCGCGATTTCCTGGACCGCTACCTTCCCGGAGTTGAGCACGACATCTTACGCCACGAGATCTGCTTCTACACCTGCACACCGGACGAACACTTCATCCTGGATCGATATCCCGACAGCGAAAGGGTCGTCTTCGCCGCAGGGCTGTCCGGCCACGGGTTCAAGTTCACCAGCGTACTGGGAGAAATTCTCGCCTGCATGAGCTCGGGAGCTGACCATGGCCTCTCAATCGACTTTCTCGGCGCCGGACGCTGAGGGGGGAGGCGAGCTACTTTTTCCCCTTCTTCGGAGCTGGGACACCAGGCTTCTTTGACGGCGAGGAGAGATCGTTGATGTCCTTGTAGTACTGAGACACCAGCTTCCGGTAGCGTGTCGGCATTCGTCCCCAGACCTCCTGCAAAGACTTCCTCACCTCCCGGTCGTTGATCCTGCCCCACATCTCTTTCTCATTCGGAGTCAGCTTACGAAGGTTGACCTCCGCCGCTTCCCCCTGGCGGAGTTTTGAATTGTCCGCGGTCTGGTCCTTAGGCTTGTTCCTGTTGCCATCTCTCTGCTGATTCGCCTGCTGCTGCTGTTGTTGTTGCTGTTGCTGCTGCTGTTGCTGCTGCTGCTGCTGGCGTTGCTGCTGCTGGCGTTGTTGCTGTTGCTGCATCTGTTCGAGCATTTCCTCGATCTGCCGACGGGTCTCCTCTTCCATCAGAAGAACGATCTTCGCGAGGATATCTTCTACCTCCTGCTGCTCGGACTGCACCTCCTTGTCGAGCTTCGGCTTCGCCATGGTTTCGGAGATGCCGCGGGCGCGACCGGCGACGTCATGAAGAGGGCCATCGTGGTCTTCACGGATTTCCTTGAGCTGGTCCCTGGCCCAGGTCCGCTCGGTGGTCTGCTCTTCGGAGAGGTCCTTCAGATAGAACTGCAGCTCGAGAATAGCCAGGGTTGTCTCTCCGCGGGTTCGATAGAGGCTTGCGAGACTCTTGCGAACCTTGTGGAGCGGCAGGAAGTGTTCGGATTTAACCAGCCGCTCCATGACCGCCACCGCGTTATCGGTATCATCTTTCTCCATGGCGTGACGGGCCGCATAGAAATCAGCGTACGCCTTGAGAAAAGGATCTCCACCTGAACGAAGCTTCTCGACAAGGGCCCCTATTTTCTCATCGCGAGCCTGGCTCTGCCCTGCCTCATCGAATTGCGCATGCAGGTTGATGAGCTCGCCGGACTGGCGGAAGAGAATTCCAAGAATCGGATCTCCCCTTGCAAGATCAGGCATGGGAAAAGCTTCGGCCCCCAGGAATCCGGCGGCCAGGCCTCCCACGCGGTCATCTTTGAGCTCCTCGAGAGAGTCATCGAGATTGTCGAGGATAAGCTCCTCGCGGCCCTGCTCGATCTGGTGCTCGACAAATTTCTTCCAGACTCCAGCCGGGGTCCATGAATCGCCGGCGGCAAGAAAATCCTGCAGCTCCCTCAGCCCGGAGATGTTCTGCGCAGAGACCACGCTGAAGCTGCCGGAAAAAACCAGGGCCAGGAAGAAGCTCATGACTGAATTCATTGGCTCTCGTCGCCCCATCTCACTCACCCTCATCCTTTTCTGCAGGTTCACTCTTCTGCGGAACCTTTTCTTCCTCACGGGCCCGCCTGCGTGGAATCAGGCGGCGCAGCCTCGAGCCATCGTTGTCCCCGTCGCGATCGGAGGAATCTTCTCCCGCCTCTTTTTTCCCGCCACGAAGTCCCTCAACAACTCCCTGAAGATCCTGGAGATCCAGGCCCAGAAGAAATTGATCGATGATCGGATATTTCTGGATCAGCTCATCGGTGAGCCCGCCAAGAGCTTCCTGGGCTTCGGAGAGGCGCTTCGCCTGGTCGACTCGAAGCTCCTGGTCCTTGCCCGATTCGTTCCCATCCTTTCCCTTCACCGGCAAGGCTCCGAGCTCGTTCCACCTGGCCGTTCGTGCCCGAACTCGCCTCTGGGCACTGATCAGCATACGAAGCTCCATTACCGGAGTGATCAGATCTTTCTTCTCCTGCTCTTCCTCTCCCTGTTCGCCCTGCTGCTGTTGCTGCCCCTGCTGCTGCTCTTTCTTCTCCTGGGCCCCTCCGGCACGCTGCCGATTTTGATCCATTCTCTTGCGATTGTTCGCCGGTTTCAGAGCCTCGATCAGCTCCCCCAGAGAGGTCTCGACGTCATCCTGGAGCACCTGGACAAGCTGGCCTGTGTCGCTCTCATCCAACCGACTGGAAATATTCTCCAGGTCGGATATGACCCTCCGAAGGATCTCCGGAGCGACCACGGAGGATGCCTCCTCGGAAAGAACCCTGAGAATATCCTCTGCATCGGCTCCCAGGCCCCTCTCCCGTCTCGCCAGCGAGCGGCCCGCGAATTGGAAGGTCTCTTTCACACCCGGAACTGAAATAGCTCCGGACCTGGAAAGACTCTCCCGCTGTTTTTCCAGCTCCTTTGTCTCGCTGGTAATCGTCTGCTGATCCGCCAGCACCGTATAGAGCTTCGCGACAACGACCTGGGTGACCTTCTCGCGCCGCTCCCTCTCGAGACGCTCCTTCTCTTCGCGAAGGCGGTCTTCTGAACGATTCAGCTCCTCGAGGGCCTCCTCCTGGTCCTCAATCGCTCCTTCGAGATTCTCCGCATCGAGGCGCTGGGCGGCATCCTGCATGCTGCGTTCCGCCCGCCGGAGAGATTCCAGGCTCTCCTGACGCCGCTGGGAGTTGCGCTGCTGCTGACGCCGTTGCTGCTGCTGCTGCTGCTGGCCTTGCTCGCCCTGCCGCTGCTGGCCTTGCTGGCCCTGCTGCTGCTGGCCCTGCTGCTGCTGGCCTTGCTGCTGCTGGCCTTGTTGCTGGCGGCCCTGTTGCTGGCGGCCCTGTTGACCCTGCTGATTGCGACTGGCCTCGCGTTCAAGCTCATCCGCAAGCTGACGGGTCTTACGTTGGAGATCTCTCTCGCGGCGAGAGAGACGATCATTTTCGCGGTTTCCCGACTCACCCGCGCGATTCTGCCGAGCTTCTCCATCCCGACCCTCTTCAAGAGAGTCCTCGGTATCATCCAGGTTCTCCTGCTGGTCACCGCTGAGGCGCTGCAGGCGCTCGAGCTGCTCAGTAATATCACGAATCGCATCGGACTCTTCCCTGATCCGTTGCGCATCGTCTTCACCCTGGAGAATCAGCAGGATCCTCTGCAGGTCTTTCTCGGCGAAGAGCTCCTCCTCGAGAGCATCTTCGAGGGCCTTCTTTTCGAGAAGTTCACGGATCTTCTCCAGCCTCGGAACGATCTTCAGCTCGCGGCTGCGATCAAGAGCTTCCTGCAGTCGGCCGGACTCTTCAAGCTCTTCCTCCTTGGAGAGGAGCTTACCCATCAGGGAGATCAGGCGCAAAAAGCGCCTCTCAACCTCTGCCGCAAGGTCCTTTTTCTCACGATCGAGTTGAACCGGATCTTCAGGCGCCGCCGGCACGGGAGGCTGGACACCTGAAAAGCTCAGAAGAGTGATGAAAAGAAAACTGCTGGTCATAAAGAGACTCCCGAAAAAAGAGGACGCCGAAGTATCTCGACTCCTTCTTTCCAGATTAAAGGATCATGGCTTCAATTAATAATAACGAGTAGCTATTTGTCTTTTTTGCCGGCGGCGCCTTTATCCTGGCCGGAATCATCCGGACCCGCCACCTGCTTGGTTTCGTTGATAACCTTTCCCTGCAATTCAACGATCGATTTAAGCCTCTGCAGGATCTCCCTGAAATCACCGCTACCGGCGAGTCGACGGGAAACATCCTTGAGATTGCGGGATATTTTTTCGGCCTCGGCCTCGGCCCGATCCGCATCTTCCTGCGGATTCCCCGAGCGCGGAATCGATTCTATATCTTCAGCGCTGCGCGGCAGCCGATTCTCGCCCAGGTCCTCGAGTGGACGGGCGATCTCTTCTTCAAAACGTTCGCTCTCGCTACGCTCCATCAGCTGATTGCGCTCGAGATCATCGGCCATCTCTCTGAGGCTGCGGGCGAGCTCGCGAGCCTCCCCCGCGATTTCCTCCTGTTCGTTTGAAAGACGCTCAAAACCGTTCTGCGGCCGTTGCTGGGGCTGGCCTTGCTGTCCCTGCTGCTGTTGCCCCTGTTGTCCCTGCTGGCGCTGGCCTTGCTGTCCCTGCTGCTGTTGCCCCTGTTGCCCCTGTTGTCCCTGCTGGCTCTGACCTTGCTGGCCCTGCTGCTGTTGTCCCTGCTGGCCCTGCTGGCGCTGGCCTTGCTGACCCTGCTGGGGTCGTCTTCCAGTACCGGCAGAATTCCTCTGGCCCTCGGGCGTTTCACTCTCACCCTCTTCGACCTTCGGCTCCTCAGCGCGTTCCCCTTCCTCTCGAGGCGCCTCTTCTTCACCCTCTCGGCGCTCACCAGCCTCTTCTGCGCTTTCACCATTCTCCTGCCGGGGGCTCTCTCCCGCTTCCCCTGCCTGGCGACTCTGTCCCGATTGTCCGGATGGGCCTTGTCTTCCTGAGCGAGCGCCCTGGCGACCTGCGGACTGCTCACCCGTCTCGCCTTCACGCGGTTCCCCCTCCCTGCTTTCCTCACCGGGGACCTCACCTTCGCGCGACTCCCGCTCACCTGGCTCTTCGCCCTCCTGCTCCTGCCGGGACGAACGTTCTCCCTGCTCTCCCCGGGTGTCCTGCCCCTGCTGACCCGCGGACGGACGGCCGGACTGGCCGGGGCGCCCCTGTGCCTGCGAAGGATTCCTGCCTCCCTGGGATGACGGCTGACCTTCCCTCGAAGGCTCAGCACGGGCGAGCTCAGCCAGCTCTCCCGCCGGATTGTCCTCGTCGCGCTCCCCTTCCTTCCGCTCACGATTTTCGCCTGCCGCCAGCTCCCCGGGCTCCCCCTCCCCGCCGGCGGAAATGTCGGGACGCTCTGAAAGATCAGCCTGGAGACGAAGCAGCTCTTCGACCAGCGAACCTTCGCGGAAGGCCAGCTCTTCGAGACGTTCCTGGGCCTTCACCCTCACCTTGTCGAGATTCTCCTTGAGCTTCTCAGCGGAAACGACCGCGAAGTTGATCTCCTCGGAGAAGCTTTCCTTGTAACCTCCCGGTCCGTCATTGTCCCGAACCACCGCTCGAAAGCTGATATTCATCCCCGGCTCCAGGGCCAGCGGGGCCAGCTCGATCGTCCCCTTGATGTCGACAACCACTCCGTCATCAGTTTTCACGGCATCCCATGGAGGGAGCTCAGCCGCTGTTGGCTTACCATCTTCAAGCGTCTCGGCCTGCAGGCCGCCGATGAGAAGCTGCAGCTCCGAGAAACCGAAATCATCACTGGCATGGAGACTGTACTCAACTCTTCCCTCTGGCGTGACCTCCCGGATTTTTCCCGCGACCTTCAGCTCGATCTCGGGCTGCGCGTCAGGCAGCGAGACCAGCGCCAGGCGGGTCTCCTCGCTGTCAAATCCCCACCGGCGGCCCTTCACTCCAGCCTCGAGAAAGCCGCTCGCTGTCACCTCGAAAGAATACCTGAAACCTTTCTCCCCCAGGAGGTCCGCCTCGCCCTGGCCGTCTTCACCAAACCTCCCCCAGGCACTCTTCAACTCTCCATCGCACTCCGCCTCGAAGACCACGGTCGAGCCGGCGATGACCTCGACCTCCCCGGTAGGATTCGAGAGCTCTTTCTCGCCAAGCCCGGTGTGTTCAGGAGCACGGATGCGAAGCACCGAGGAGACAACCTTCGGGCGGTCATGAATCTCCACCCGGGTTTTCCTGCTGCGGTTGTCACCACCCAGGAAGTAGAAATCAAAGGAGTCCAGGACACTTGGAATACTGTAGCTGAGCGCCGCAGCCCTGACGCTGACCTCCTCCCCGGCGCCGGGGCCTCCCTCGGTTACGGCCGAGGCCGTGGCCCAGATCCCCTCGCGAGTGATCCCGGGAACCAGCCGACTCTTGCGGCTGCTGCCGCCGGACTCAACCACGATGAACACATCCCGTGGATTGCCATTTACCCATCCGCGCAAATCCAGGCGCGCCTTGCGCGGGTGATGCCAGACAGGCTCGACGCGTTCGAGGAAAAAATGCGTCTCCCGGGGCCAATGGGTAGAGGAGAGCGCCAGGTTTCGATGAACCCAGAGCGCCGCCTGGTCGGGAAAGAGAACTCCACAGGAGACCAGGAGGGCAATCGCCCCCACCGCAGCCAGCTGGTTCCTTCGTACCGAGCCTGTGTCAAGAACACGGCCGATCTCCAGGTCGCTGACCGCCTGCTGAGACTCAGAGAGGGCCCTGTCAAAGAGCTCCTTCTCAAGCTCAGACCGCTTCGCCGCATTCCCCGGCTCCGCGGCAAGCTCTTCGCGAAACTCGACAATATTGGCGAGCTCGCCCTCGAGATCAGCTGAGCTGTTCTCCACCGTGGCGAGGAGATCTTCCCTGGAGAGAGCGGAACGTATCCTTGTCCGCCCACGGATCAACACCCGGACCCAGAGAGCCACCGCCGCGGCCAGGACCACCAGGCGCAGCGTCCAATGCATCTCGAAGGTGAAATCCAGGATAAAGGAGAGACCTGCGGTGGCCGCCAGCATGAGAAAGATTGCCGAGATTCCATGCCAGGCCAGCAGGCTGTAATACTTCTTCTCGAGGCGCTGGAAGAGCCTGTTCAAAGCGGGCGCCGGATCCTGCAGGCGGCTTTTATTTTTCATCTCGACCTCCGTATCACCGGGAACCTGCCGAAGGCCCCACCAAGGTGATGATGACGGCTGGTTGATTTTAGATCCATCAATTTAGCCTCCAGAGCTTCCTGAGAATCCACTCTAACACCAGCATGCCCGTAAAAAGGAACATCATCATCGCTGAATCCCAGACTGTCGAGGCCCGGCGGGCAAGCACCTCGCTGACCGAGGCATCAGGAATCAGGCCGGGGTCGCCAAGTTCCCTGAGCTCCGGTGACACGGTGAAGAAGCGGCCGGCGCTGGACTCCGCCACCTGCTCGAGAGAACGAAAATCAGGCGAGAGATCTTCAAGCTCGGCATAGATATCAACGATCTCGAAAAAGCTCCTCGCCTCCTCCCCCAGGCTGACCTGGTAATGACCGGCCGCCGCCGTTCTGAAGATCCCGCTGTACCTGCCGGGCGAACCGGGAACCGGCGCGAGGGTCAGCCTCTTGCGGATTTTTTCGCCCGCCGAAGAGGCCGGTTCGCCTGGTCTCTGCGGCTGCTCTTCAGCCTGGAGCTTTTTGCCCGACTCGATAAAGATCTCCACCGCATCGCTCTGCACCGGGCGGCGGCGCGAGTCCACCAGGCGCACATTGATCCGGACGTCTTCTTCCTTATTGTAGCGGTCCCTGTCGGTCTCAATCGTCGCCCGGCGCGTACCTGCCTGCTGCTTGCCAAGGGAGAGCTGGCGAATGATCGCCGCCCAGAAGCGCTCGTGAATTCCAACCTCGCCAGCTCGCCAGCGCCAGAAGTCATCGGTGCCCAGGTAGAAGACCTCGGCAAAACCGAGACGGTGGGTGGCCGCGATGATGTCGGACTCCTTCTGCAGCAGCGAGAGCCCCCCGGGCCGCAGGCGGCTGGCCTGGTACCAGAAATAGAATGGCGGCAGCCGCTGCCAGAGCTCCAGGTTCTCGACAGGCTCGTTGCTGAGACGACACAGGGGATAGGACCTCCCTCTTGCGGTAAGGGTCGGCAGCCAGCCCTTATCGAAGATCCTGCCGGAGAGAGGCGCCCGGCCCGAGGCCAGCTCGACCGGCAGCAGGGCTCGCAGCTTCCTGAATCGCTCAGCCCGCGCCAGGGCATGTGTGTTAATCTCACCAGCCACAAAGGCGAGACCGCCGCCCTGCTCCGTCACGAAATCAACCAGCGCATCCTGGAGGGCGGGGGTAACGGTCGAGGGCTGTGGGTCAAGCATGAGCACCACATCATATTCGCGCAGCGCTTCGCTCGTCTGGGGCAACTCGGTGATGAGAATATTCCCGTCCTGGGGATACTCGGTATCGGCGCTGCTAAGCCAGCAAGAGACCTGGATTCCATCATCACGGATCGCGAGGTTACGTAGAAAACGGTACTCGTTGGTCGCATGGCCGGCCATCAGCAATACCCGGCGCAGCTCGCTGGCGGCCGTTACCTCCGCGCTCTGCAGGTTGTCGCGCCATTCAATTTCGCGCTGGTCGCGCTCGATGCTGAGGGTGTAGCGATACTTGCCCTTCTCAGCCAATCTGTCGGTAAACCGCAGACGCTCTTCAAGCATCCTGTTCTTCGGCGTGAGCTTGCGGGCATCGACCAGCTTCCTGTCGCGGCCATCCTGCCGGCTGCGATGGAGCTGCACCTTGACCGTACGCTGGATACCCGAGAGCAGCACCTTGGCGTCAATCTCCAGGGGGTAATCCACCTCGATAAGAGGCGGTATGCTCAGCTCCTGGACGACAAAGTTCATCGGCTGCTTATCGATACCCACCCCGACTGTAAAGATCGGCACCCGGCGGCCAAGCGAGATGGCGTCGAGGGCCCGGATGGGAGGAGCGCCGGCGTTGTTGCGGCCATCGGAGAGAAGGATGATGCCCGCAAGCGGGTCCCGCTCAAATTCCTTGACCACCTCGACGAGGGCATCGCCGATCCGGGTCTCACCCTGGGCGGTGGCCGGCGCCTGTCCGTTGACGAAGGGCCCGACCTCCTTGAGCTCCGAGCCGAAGGTGAAGAAGGATAGCTCGTTGTTGCGGCCAAGAAGCTCGAGCAGCGAAGATTTCTCTTCCTCATCGGCGACAGCGAGCTTCTTCTCGACAGCCGCCACGATGATCTCCGAGCGTGTAGGCTGCCTGCCGGGGTCGAGATCAGTCGCCCTGGCGACCGCTCGAAAGGACTCTTCATCAAGCTCGTCCTTCTCCTGCATGCTGGCGGAATCATCGAGCAGCAGCACCGTCTTGCCGGGACGATCGATCCGGATCTCCGTCAGCAAGCGCGGGTTGAGCAGGATCAGGACCACCAGCACCAGGCAACCCAGGCGCAGCAGCGCGAGCACCGAGCGCTGGAAGATTCCCAGCTGGCGCTCCCTGAAATAGAGGGCGCAGATAAAGGCCAGGCTCGCCAGCAACAGGATCGCAGAGGCCGCCAGCCAGAAGCCCTGCGGCATGCTGGAGAACTCCCAGAAGGTCTCACCTCCAGCGGGAGTCTCTCCCTCCTCAAGACCGAATATCGTTCTCAGCCAGGAGTTCACTTGCTCACCTCGAATCGTTCCGGGCACATCATACTTTCCTGCCAAACCACCAGGCCGCGAAGAGCTCCAGGAGCAGGAAGACCCCGGCCGCAAGAGCGAGCCAGCGCCAGACCTCTCCCTCCTGGTCTCTCCGGAAGGCGTCTACGTCAACATTGCCGCCGATGACAAACCGGATTCCCGTACCGGCCAGGGCGGCCCGGAGACTCTCCTCACCGCATTCAGCCAGGTCGCTCTCGCCAGCCTCGCGGCGAACCGCGTACCAGCTTGAGGTCGCCGATTCGGTGTCCCTGGCGGCGGTTTCCTCGGCGACCCTGAACAACCCGGCCAGGTGCGGCCGGTAGCTCTCTCCAAGACCGATGAGAACCTCAGCTTCCGGGTTGGCTTCCGAAGAGATATCTTCTGAAGGAGGCTCAATCCTGTAGCTCACACCGGGCTTTTCCTCCAGCCGCAGGGCATCTCCGGCCTGCGAAACCCTGCCCCGGCTATAGCTCCGGGACAGGTAGCGAACCCATTCCTGCATCAGGATCGGGTAGGTATAGTCGGTTGGCCAGTCACCCCAGTCGCGGTCGGCCGTGGTATTGAACACGGCAATTCGGCCGCGCCCCTCGGTCTCGGCTGAATCTTCAGCTGATTCCTTCTCTCCCTCCGCGGGCGCGGCCCCCACAACCAGTGAATACCGGCCCTCGATCACCGCCGCCGTGGAAAGCTCGTCGTCATATCTCGCAACCACCGTGGCCCCCGGCAGCGGCTCGAGCAGAAAGAAGCGCCGGAAGATCACATGGTCGAAGGAAGAGTTCTTCAGGCCCCGGAAGAGGTCCAGGGTCGGATGGTCGTTCTCGCCAAAATCGAGATGAAGCGCCGCCGCAGGCGCGATCTCCTTGAGGATGGCCGGGAAGAGGGCAGGTCTCGCGGCGGGCCCTTCGGCAGGCGGGCGGGCAAGTTCGAGGTAGCTCTCAACATCTATCTTATTGCCGAGGAAGTAGGCGATCCCGCCTCCGGAACCGGCGAAGGCGCCCAGGGCCGCCTGCTCGGCGGGGCTGAGCTTCGAGCGGTTGAGAATAAAGACGCTGTCGGCATCCTCGAGCTCCTTCGCATCGATCTCGCCCTCGACCAGCCTGACTGACACACCTGAAGGAACGTCTCCCCGGGGAGAGAGGGCCGCGGTCAGGAGCCCCGATTCACTAGCGAATCGGTTGGCGGAGGGCGCCCCATCCACCAGGGCCACCTGCATGGAATCACGCACGACGGCCACCAGCACGCTCTCATCATCGCGCGCCAGGCGGTCAGGAGTAATTCCTGCCTTCAGGGGATACTCGCCCCCCTCGGTGAAAATGTGCTGGATCTCAACGCGCACGGTCTCTCCCGGGGCGATGCTCTCAATGGTCGGCAGGAGAATCTTATGGCGCGCGACAAACTCATCGCTGTCGGAGCCGCCCACCTCGACGTTACCCTCTACCCGGACCCGTGGCTCCTTGCCGTAGTTCGTCACCTCGACGGCAATGCGAACCGGAACACCGGCAAGGACGGGATCGGACTCGATGGAGAAGCCGGTTATGGCGGTATTGTCCAGGGAGCCGGAGCTCACATCGACAAACTGGAAATTAAAGCCGTCGACCAGGTCCTCGCGCTTGATCTCCTCGAAGAGAACCTCGAGCGAGTCTGCCAGGCTTCCATCCTCCGCCAGCCAGTCCCGCCGGCGATAGTCACTGACCAGCACCACCGAGCGAACGACCGGAGCGGCGGAGCCCTTGGCCTCATCAATCAGCTTTCTCAGGACCCGGGGGAAATCCAGCGGCAGGTCGCTCGTTGCAACCTCCCACAGGGAGTCCAGCAGGTCGCGGCCGGCCAGTGATGCCAGGGTCCCAGCCGACGCTCCAGCGGGGCTCCCGCCGGTCACAACGCCGCCCTGGACCTGCCCCTCGACCTTTCCAAGCAGGCTCTCAGGTCTGCTTCCCAGCCAGACACTGACGGGAACCGAGCCTCCCATCGCATCCTGGACCTGGCTTACCGCGCTCTCGCGCGCCGTATCGAAGACCTTGCCCGTAGCGGAGACGGCCTCCATGCTGAAGCTGTCGTCCATGACAACAATCCTGCTGTCCTCTCTCCAGCCGGCAAGCCCCCTCAACACCGGCCGGGCGACCGCCATCACCAGGAAGCCGATGATCGCCATCCGAAGAAGCAGCAGGATGAGATCCTCGAACTTGACTCGGCGGCGATTGCTTACCTGCGCGGCGAGAAGAAAATCCATCGCCGCCCAATTCTGCACTCGGTAGCGGCGCTTGTTCAGGATATGGATAATGACCGGGGCCGACACCATGGCAAGGCCGAAGAGAAGCAGCGGATTTACAAACATATGGTCGCTCCCCTATCCCTTCCTCGATGCGGCCTTGCGCCGCCGAGCTCTCTGGGCCAGCAGCTTCGCAAGGGCCTCTGATATTGTTTCGGGACCGGTGATCAGCTGGTAATCGAAGCCACAGCCCTCGCAGGACTTCTTCAGATGTCCCAGCGCGCCCTCGAGAACCGCGAGATACCGCTCACGAAGGCGATGCGGCTCGGTAAGAAGCTGCCGATCATCCTCGAGCCCCTTGAAAAGAATATTCGACTCAAAGGGAAACTCGCGCTCGTCCGGGTCGAGCACCTGCAACACAACGGCATCATGGCCGCGGTAGTGCAGGAAGCCCAGGGTCGCGTCGATCTCCTCCTGGGAAACGAAGAAATCCGAGATCAACACAAAGAGACAGCGGCGCGGGAGCTGGAGGCTCACTCGCTCGAGCACCTCCTTCATCGAGGTCTTCCCCTCCGGCTCCAGGCCCTTCAACCGCGCGGCGATAGCGGCAAGGGCCAGGGTCTTCGCGCTGGGAGGAACAAATTCTTTCAGGTGCTGGTCATGGACAGCGAGACCGACGGCGTCACGCTGGCGATGCAGGAGATGTCCCAGGGCCGCCGCCACGGTGGCACCCACCTCGAACTTGCTGAGGGTTCCCGAGCTGTAGGTCATCGAGGCGCTGGCATCTAGCACCAGGAGCGCGGTGATGTTGGTCTCCTCCTCGTAGCGCTTGATATAGTAGCGGTCCATCCGGCCAAGCACCTTCCAGTCAAGGTGGCGCAGATCGTCGCCGGGGACATATTCCCTGTGCTCCACGAACTCGACGCTGAACCCGTGGCGGGAGCTCTTGTTCTTTCCCGCAAGGAAGCCATCGACGATGCGCTTGGCTACCAGCTCGAGACGCGAGAGACGCGCGATGAGCTCAGAGTCGAAGAATCCGTCGGCTGACTTCATCGTATTCATTCCTGGGATTGAAGGTCGGCACATCATCGAGGAGCATGTCGACAATGTCATCCGGGCCGAGGCCTTCCGCCTCAGCGTGAAAACTCGGAACCAGCCGATGCCTGAGAACCGGGAGGGCCACGGCCCTCACATCGGCCCGGGTCACTGAAAACCTGCCGGCAAGAAGGGTGTGGGCCTTGGCCGAGCGGATCAGGGCCTGCGCCGCGCGCGGGCCCACTCCCCAGGCGATATACTCCTTCACCCACCCCGGCGCCGACTCTCCCTCCGGGCGTGACATCCTCCCGATGCGGGTCGCGTAGGCCTGCACGTGTTCGGTGACGGGAAGCGCCGGCAGGATCGCCTGCAGCGAGAGAAGAACCTCCCGGTCGAGAACCGCCACGGCCTTCTGCTCGACGCCTCCGGTGGTCCTGTCGATGATCTCTTCCTCTTCGCGAAATTCCGGGTAGTCAATGCAGATCTTCATGAGAAAGCGGTCGAGCTGGGCCTCGGGAAGAGGGTACGTACCTTCCTGTTCGAGCGGGTTCTGGGTCGCCATGACGCAGAAAGGCTTCGGCAGCGAATGCGCCCTGCCCCCCACAGAGACCTGGCCTTCGCTCATTCCCTCCAGCAACGCAGCCTGGGTCTTCGGGGGTGTGCGGTTGATCTCATCGGCCAGCAGCAGGTTCGTAAAGACGGGTCCCTTCCTGAAAACAAAATCCCTCACACCGCTACCCGCCTTCTCCTGAAAGATCAGCGTCCCGGTTACATCGGTAGGCATCAGGTCCGGGGTAAACTGGATCCGACCGAAGTCCAGGGAGAGCGCCTCGGAGATCGTATTGACGAGCAGGGTCTTGGCGAGGCCCGGAACTCCCTCCAGGATCGCATGCCCGCCAACGAGCAGGGTCATCAGCAGCTGGTCAACAACGGCCTCCTGGCCAACGATAACCCGTCCCACCTCTTTCCGGAGCCCGCCCATCAGCTTGAGCATGGAGTCGAGCAGTTCGAGCACCGCCGAAGAACCTGGCCCCGCCGCCTGCCCCGCGCTCACCGCTGGTACACCGCAAGGCGGTTGTAGGGAATCTGCAGGCAGAGAAGAGCCAGCGCGGTTCCATAGAGCTCGCCGCCATCGGCTCCATCCCAATACCCATCAAGCGCCTGCTCGGCGATGAACATCTCAGCACTCTGCTTGTAGAAGGGCAGCCAGTGCTTGCCGCCGATCACGAACTTCGCCTGGGTCAGGTAATACTGAACGTATTCGGCATGATGCCCGTAACCCCATTGAGGATCGATGTTCCGATGCATGTAGTCCGTTATCTTGCGGATCAGGGGTTCATCGTATTTGCCGGCGTTCCAGAGAGCGACGACCGCCGCGCAGGTGACACCGGGGCGCACCTGGTAGCTGTTGATCCTGTAGCGCACACTGCCGTTGGTGTTGGTTGATTTCTCGATGAACTTGACGCCCTTCTCGACCATTTTTTTCGAGACAAAGATGCCCACATCGCGGCACGCGCGGAGGGACTGCAGCTGAGTCACCACCAGGGTGCCCTCATCCTCGTAGGCATTGGGAGAGTAGCCCCACCCACCCTCATCGGTCTGCGAGCGCTCGGTGAGCTTGACGCCATCCTGGAGCACCTTGCGGATAGCCTCCCGCTGGCGCGGGTCCTTCTCCTGCGCGAAGATCTGCGAGAGGTAGGTCAACGCGAAGGCGTGACAGTACATGGGACGCTGCTCCCGCGCGTTGGCGTTGGCGATCAGGCCCGGGGCGTAGGAATAGGTGCCGATGCAATTGTTCAACAGGTACTTGGTGATTCTCTGCAGGTTCCTGGCATAGGGGCCGCGGGTCGGAGTGCTTCCGCTCGCCAGGAAGGCCAGGCCTGAAAGCGACGTCATGGCCGTCGGGTAGACATTGGTACTCCAGGTGGACTTGCCATAGGAACCATCGGACTCCTGGGCACGGGCAAGATAGACCAGGCCCTTCTTGATGCAGGCCTCGATCACGGGCGTCACGCCAGGCGGGCGGAGGCTGCCTGGTCCGGCTCCCTTGCCGGCGAACCTTGAAAAATTCTGGGCCCTGAGAATCGGCTGGGAAAGAAGAATCCCGACAAGGACGAAGAGACCCAGCCGGACAAAGATTCCACCTGTTCGTGATCCACTCTGTGAGCAACTCATCTGGACTTCTATCCCCGGTTCGAGAGATTTGAGGCCTACCCGGAGAAACGCTTCCGGAAGACCCGTGCCTGATATCCGGCACCCTGACCACCTTAAACTTTCAGAGGGCTGAACTCCAGAAAAGAACGCCCTGGCACCGGCCTGCAAGTGCGCGCAGGCCGGCACAAGCTGCGGACCTGAAGCGGTGGCGCGCGCTCAGTCAAGGTCCTTGAAGCTGAAGAATTTTCCGACCCGAGCCCCGCCAGGCTTGCCGTCAACCTCGACGTAGGGATAGATGAAGAAATTAACCGGCCCGCCCCGCTGTTTCGGCTCGAGCACCAGGTCGCGCCCCGAGCTCATCGAGAACCTGTTCTGGCAGATATTGCCGAAGAAATATTCTGCCTTTTCGGGCGCCTTGTCGGCCTCGGAGATATCTACGGGCTTCCAGGAGCCGCCGTCGGAATACCAGGCCCAGCAATGGTAGCCCCCGATGGAGCCTTCAGATTTGCCCGCGGGGATCGGGAAGCCGATCTCGAAAAATGCGGGTATCTTCCTGCTGCGAGCCATCGCGATGAAGAGCGTGTGGAAGTCTGAGCAATTGCCCTTACCGATCGTGCAGGCGTGCTCCACATCGCCGCGGCCCCAGCCCTTGCCGGACTTGTCGTAGGCCATGTCCTCAAGAACCCTGTCATAGAGTCCCCTGGCGACAGCCGAGGTGTTCTTTATCCCGGCGGCGGCCTCCGCCGCCCTCTTTTTTACCTCGGCGCTGATCGGGGCCAACCGATCCCCTCCCAGGAGACGGTCGCCAGCCCGGGCGGCGCGCAGGCTGGAGACACTGGAGACCTCCCGGCGCTCGGCATCGAAGGACACCCGCACCTCCGCCCTCTCGGGAAAGGGAGCCTCCAGGCTGGTATAGACCATCCTGTTGCCGTAGACCGGCTCGGTCGTGAGCTTGTGCTCTCCAGGCGCCTTGATGTCGAGGTTGCTGATCTTCTGCGTCTCATCGTCCTGGGGAACGGGGATCCAGATGTCGACCCTCTTCGCCCCCTCGGCCACCTCGGATATCGAAGCTACATACTCAAAATGGAGAGCCCTCCCGGGAGCCTTTGAATCCGTACAACCGGCGGCGGAGGCGAACAGGAACATCGCCAGGGTAAGACGCCGCGCTGCAGCTAGATTCATCGGGACACCTGGTCAAGAGAGCGGAAGGTAGAGCCGGAATGGAAGTATAGCCTCGAGCACCGGCATCTCGACAATCAGAACTATTGATAAATACAATCTTATAAATAGAATAAACCTATGGACGAAAACTTTGGATTGCGTGAGCTCGAGGCCTTCGTAACGATCGCCGACTGCGGCTCCTTCACCGAGGCAGCCCGCAGGCTGCTGCTTACGCAGCCGACCATCAGCCTGCGGATCTCCTCTCTTGAAAAATCACTGGCCGCGAAGCTCCTCGACCGCTCACGCAGCCGGACCCGGCTGACCCCGGCCGGCAAGGCCCTGCTTCCCCACGCCCTGGCGACTCTCCGCAAACGAGGCGAAGCCATGGAGGCTATCCGGGAGTTCAAGGAAGGAAGGAAGGGTCCGCTCCGGGTCGGAGGCTCCTCAATTCCGGGGGCCTACCTCCTTCCGAGATACCTGGCCGCGGTCCAGGACAGGCATCCCGGACTCGAGCTCCAGCTGCAGGTCGGCGATACCGACACCGTGCTCGCCTCCCTGAGAGCCGGCGAGATTGAGCTGGCCGTTGTAGGACGCCGGGCCATCGGCAGGGACCTGGAGACCGCCGAGATCGATAAGGACCGGGTCCTGGCGCTCGCGGCGCCTCGCTGTCTCAGGAACCACGGCTTCAGGCCGCCGCGAAAAAGAGCTGCCTCGGTGAAGGTGGCGACCGAAGAGCTCACCCGGCTGCCCCTGATTCTCCGTGAGCAGGGCTCCGCGACCCGGGACCTCGCCATCAAAAGGCTGGCGGACTGTGGCATACGGCCCGCGGACTTCGCCTCGCTGCTCGAGGTTCCCGGCAATACCGTGGCGCTGCAGGCGGCCCTGGCCGGGCTAGGCCTGACCTTCCTCTCAGCTTTGGCCGCCCGGGAAGCCATGGGGGTGGGCGAGCTGCGAACCCTGGAGATCCCGGGCTTCAACTCAGAGCGACCCATCACGCTCACCCGGCTCAAGGGTAGAACCCTGTCACCAGCGGCGATGGAGCTCGTCGGGCTGCTGAGCAACGAGAGCTCCTGAAGAGCTCAGCGCAGCTCCAGCGCCTTCCCCGCTGCATCGGTCACGCGGAGACAGAACCCCCAGGGGCCGCTCTGCTGGCCCACCTTCAGCAGGATCCGGTTCTCGCCCTTCTTGAGCCGAACCTTCACCGAATCCTGGTCGACCTTCAGGGCGCGCGGAGCCGGGGCAAAATGTACTCTCTCGCCATTGACCCAGCAGGCCAGGCCGGCATCGCTGCCCATCCTGAAGACCGCATCGGTATCCTCGGCCACCTTGACAACGGTGTAACCGTAGGCCATGACGTTCTGGCTGCGCCGGAAGACCGGCAGCAGGTTGACCGTTCCCTCGAGGCTCAGGTCCTGAAGCTTCTGCCAGCGATAGCGGCGCGGTCCGATACGCCAGATCTTCTGGAGATCGATTTTCTTTTCCGGCTCGAACTCTCGTGAGAAGCCCTTCCCATCGGGATCCTGTACCGGGCCGGTGAGCCACCAGTCGAGAATGAAACCGCTCGCCTTCGCCTTGCGCTGGGGATCCCTGCCGATCTTTCGCAGCTCATCCGCCGCGCTGCCGACAAGCTCCCTGGGAAAATTTCCCGTGACGATCTTCAGCAGGTGGCCCTCGGCGGCATCCTGATCTCCGGCGGCTCCAATGGCCGCCGCGAAGCCGACATATCCCCTGGCCGCCTCTACCGACAGGCCGGTATCGGAGAGAAAGGGCTCCAGCCTGGAGATCGAGCCCTTGTCAGCTGAGGCAATCAGTCCCTTCAGAGCCCGAGAACGAAACTCCCGGTCCTCCGCGAGGCTGAGGGTACGGCTGAACATATCGAGAGCCTCTTTTTTCTTACCTCCGCCGAGCTTCCCTTCCGCCAGCGCCAGGTAACCCTTGAGGGCAACCGCCTTGCCGGCCTGGGTGCCGGTGCCCGCAACCTCGAGATAGGTCGCCTCGAGCTCCGGCTTGATCAGCTCGCCCTTTACATCGAGAGCAGTGATCTTGAGCTCGGGATCCTTGCCGCCAGCAGCACGGGCGAGATACGGTTCGGCGGCCTTCGCATCGCGGGCGGCAAGCGCCCTGAGCAGCACGGGTCGTTCCCCCTTCGCGGCCTCTTCGTATCCCTTGAGCAGGGCGGTTGTAACCCCCGGTCCATCAAGGGCCGAGAGCCGCCTCATGGCCAGCGAACGAACTCTCTCAGCCCCATCCGCCAGTCCCTGCAGCAGGACCGGTACGGCTCCTTCGTCGCCGAGTGGGCAGAGCTGGTGCAAAGCGCGCGCTCTCTGGAAATCCTCGGGAGCGTTCTTCAGGGCAAACTCGTAGAGACGCCTGGAGTCTTTTACATTGCCGGCGGCGGCCAGCCCATCGGCCAGGCGCAGCTCTTCCTGGAAGATCCTGCGGCTGAGAGGGTCGTCGCTTTTTCCGGCCACAGCGAGAAGAACCTCTACCGCCTCCGGAGCCGCAAGCCGGGCAAGCCCTTCGAGAGCGGAAAGGCGAACACCATCATGGTCGGAGCCGGAGAAAATCACCAATGTCATGACCGCCGCGTGGTCGCCTCTCTTGGCGAGAGTGAACAGCAGGTCGGCCCTGAGCTCTTCGTCGGCCTTGCCGATGGCGGCCATGACCGCGTTGTAGGCAAAGCGTCCGGGCATCCGCTCGAGAACCAGCCGGGCGATCTCGGCGACATGTTCATCTTCATCCCACAGGCACCTCTCGGCAACCTTGACCGAGCCCGCATCTCCACCGATGAAACCCATCAGCCAGAGAGCCTCGCGGCGCAGGTAGCTGTTGGAGGATCCCTCGACCAGCTTTCCGAGCTCCCGCAGTACAGGCCCTCTCTCCTTTTCGCCGCCAGGGCGGCCGGCGTGGTGAACGATCAGGGTCAGGGCGTGGCTCGCGGTGATGCTGGGTTCGCGGTCGGCACCGACGAGAATCTTTCCCAGCCCGGCGATCGCGCTGGCGCCGTGCTCTGGAGCGGAAAGCCGGGCCTTCATCCGAACGCCGTGATCAGGAGAACGGATACCGTCAAGAAAGGCTCCGAGCTCCTCAGCGAGAGAAACCCTGCTCAGCAATAACACGGCGGCGAAAAGAACAAGCCGAGCCGAATACGAATTACGATGACTGGTCTTTTTATTCATCTCGATTCCTTTCTCCTCAAACACGCCACGGTGAACGGTTGGGCCTGGCGATGAGGCGGTTGGCCTCCTCGTCTCCAATCACGCGCTCATTCTTCGCGTCCCAGTTCAGGCCGCGGCCGAGGCGATAGGAGATGTTTCCGAGGATGCAGAGCGTGCCGACGGCATGCCCTGCCTCGATGGTCATGATCGGTTTCTTCCTCGAGCGGACCGCGTTGATGAAGTCCTGCTCGTGGCCGGGGCTCCTATAGGGGAAGTTGCCCCCCGCCGGGATCTTGTATTCGAGCGCCTTCTTCTCGGCATGGGTTCCGCCATCGCCTCCGCCGACGACCAGCGCCCCCTTGTCCCCGATATACTTCGATCCGAAACCGTGCACCTTGCCCGGGGCATGCGCATGCCCCTTACCAGGCTGGCGCCAGTACATCACCCAATCGGGATTCTTGAACACGTACTTGATCTCCATCTTCGTCGGGCAGTCCCAGATGCCGTGCTCAGGCGCCTTGCCGGTCGCCTCCACGTAGGTGGGCATCTGGCCATCGGCGTTCATGATGAAGAGCGCGCAGGACATCACGTGCGCTCCACGGTCGCGGATCTGCCCACCGCCGAATTCGAGGAACCAGCGAAAGTTGAAATGAACACGCTCGACGTTGTAGTCCATGTAGCGCATCGGGCCGAGCCACATGTTCCAGTCAAGATTCGACGGGGGCGGGCCGTTGGGCTTGCCGCCGCCCACAGGGTTCTCGTAATGCCAGCAATCGACCTCCTTCACCCGGCCGATCATCCCGTTTCGCACATAGGAGGCCGAGGCGTAGGCGGCATGGGTAGAGCGGCCCTGGGAGCCGACCTGCATCACCCGCCCGCAGCGCTGGGCGGCGTTGACCATGGCCCGCCCCTCCTCGATGGTCGAGGAGGATGGCTTCTGGACATAGACATCCTTGCCGGCCTCGCAGGCCATGACGGCCATCACCCCGTGCCAGTGATCAGGCGTGGCGATCAGGACGCCATCGAGATTCTTCTGGTCGAGCAGGTCCCGGAAGTCGCGGTACTTCGGCACATAGCGCCCGATGATCCTGGCCGCCCGGTTGAGATGGCTTGTGTCAACATCACAGAGAGCCCCCGCGTATTTCCGGAAAAAATTAAGGTGTCCGGTACCCATTCCACCCAGGCCGATATGCCCGGTCAGGATCTTCTCACTGGGAGCCTGCGCTCCGAGAAAGCCGGCAGGAAAAATTGCGGGAGCAGCGAGCCCGCCGCCGATAGCGAGGGTGCGCCCCAGGAAGCCGCGACGACTGGTTGTTTTTTTCATCCTATCTACCTCGTTGTTCGCCGCCCGATTCCCGGGCACGCAGCGCCGGAGAATGGACAGCCGTTACTTGTTGCAGCTGGAAGGAGCCCTACATCATACCCTCGACGGGAGGCTTACGAAAAGGCCCCAGCGGTGGAAACCTTCGCCTCTGCAGGTCAGGGCTGCAACCTATACCTCTGCCGCAAGGGGTAACTGGACCCGGAAGACCGTGCCGACCCCCGGCTCACTCTCCACCCCCACAGCCCCTCCCATACTGGCGGTGAAGTGTTTGACGATGGAAAGACCCAGGCCCGTGCCGCCCACCTCGCGCGAGCGCGCCTTGTCCACCCGGTAGAATCGCTCGAAGATTCGCTCCTGGTGCTCAGCCTCGATCCCGATACCGGAGTCCTTCACCAGCAGGATGGCGCTGTCTCCCTCGACCTCGATACTCAATGAGACCCCTCCCCCTTCCTGGGTGTACTTGATGGCGTTGTCCAGCAGGTTGTCAACCACCTGCCTGAGTGCCTCATCATCACCGTTCACGTTGACCACGTCCTCAGGCAGCTGCGAGTGCAACTGGATGCCCTTTTCCTCCGCGGCGACCATCGCACGCCTTATCGAGTCCATGGCGGTGAGCTTGAGATCCATCCTGTGCAGCTCGAGCTGCTGCTCATCCCGGGCCTCGACCCTCGACAGGGCGAGCAGGTCGGCCACCAGCGAGGACAATCGCAGGGACTGGTTCTGGATCTTGCCGAGAAAACGGGAGCGGGTTTCCTCGTCCATCTCCTCGCTTTCGATCAAGGTCTCAACGAGCCCGCTGATCGCGGTAACCGGGGTCTTCAGCTCGTGGGATACGTTAGCCACGAAATCCGTCCGGACGCGTTCGAGACGCTGGAGCTGGGTCAGGTCGTCAAGAACCACCAGGCCGCCGGCAAGCTCGCCGTCACGGCCACGAAGAGGAGAGGCATGAGCCTCGAGAACCTGCTCCTGGTCATCTTTCATAATCTTCAACTCCTCGACCCGTTCGACCCCATCTCGCAGGGTCTGGCGCAGCAACTCACCCACCTCCTCGACCTCAATCACATCGTAGATATGCCACCCCTCCGGATCATCGACTGAAACGTTCAGGATCTCGCTGGCCGCCTTGTTCATGTGAAGGATCTGCGCATAAGGATCAACAGCCACCACCCCCTCAACCATCCCGGCAAGAATCGTCCGTACCTTGTTCTCTTCGCGTGAGAGGACCTCGATACGCTCGTTGAGCTTGTCCGCCATGCTGTTGAACGCCCTCACAAGAGGGGCCACTTCATGGGCGGAGGAAGAGCTGACCTGCTCATCGTAATTTCCCTCAGCAAGCGAATTCGCCGCCCTGGTCAGTGACCTGAGAGGAGTAAGAAAGCGGCCAAGGAGGCTGCGAGCGGCGAAGAAGGCCGTTACAAACGCACTCAAAAGCAACCATGCGAACGGAACCCACCACTCCACCTGGTCCGGAAGATCGCCAGGATCACCTGATGGTCTGAAGCTCGGAGAGAGCATCATCACCATGAGAGCCACCAAGCACACACAGAGAAGCCCGACAAAGATACTCCAGAAAAGACCGGAAATAAAAATCCTCATCAGCGGGTTTCCTTAAAACGGTAGCCTACTCCGCGGATGGTCTCAATCATCTCACTGCAGGAACACAATTTCTTGCGCAAGGAGCGGATATGCACATCGATATTTCGATTCGACACCACGACATCGTCCCCGACAGCATGGTCCAGCAGCTGGGACCGGCTGTACACCCTGCCCGGATGGGAAGCCAGGTAGTGAAGAAGCCTGAACTCGGTCGCGGTAAATTCAACCGGCTTGCCGGAACAGATCACCTCGTGCCGCGCGGGGTCGATCACCAGGTCTCCAGCCAGGATCCGATTGTCCGAAGCGTTCTCCTGCTGAAGATTCGACCTGCGCAGCAGGGCCCTCACCCGGGCCACCAGCTCCCTGACCTTGAATGGCTTGGGGATGTAATCATCGGCTCCGACACCGAGGCCGAGAACGACATCAATCTCCTCGCCCTTGGCGGTAACCATGATGATGGGGATCCGCCTCGTGCTGTCATCCTCTTTCAGGTTGCGACAGATCTCGACTCCATCCATGCCCGGAAGCATGATGTCCAGGAGCACAAGGTCGGGCTTCAACTTCTTCGCCTGTTCGAGACCCTGCAGCCCATCCATGCAAGAGGTCACCTCGTAGCCCTCCTGCTCGAGGTTGTACTGAATAACCTCAAGGATATCTTCCTCATCCTCTACAACCAGCACCCTGTATTTGCTCAAAACAGGAAATCCAATATCTGTTCCAGGCCAACAAAACCCGGCAACCCATGGTTTGCTTGACACCATGCCCCGGCGCGTGAATCATCCACGCATAGAAGGTTTAATAAAAACAAAATCGCCGAAGCTTGGTAACCGGAAAAAATGAGAACCCTCTCCAGCTCAGCTCACTCCAGGCAGGACGCAGTCACCCGGGCTGCCATCCTCGCGACCTGGCTGCTGTTCTGTTTCGGCGCTCCTCTGCGGGCGCAAGAGCCACAGGCGAAGCCGACCAGGGCGAAGCTCGAATTCAAAGCTGTCTATGCCACCCTGCACGACAGCAGCTGTCTCGCCTGCCATAACGAGAAGAAGCGAAAGGGAGGCCTCGACCTGACAACCGCTGCCTCGGTCCTGAAAGGAGGCGATTCAGGCCCGGTCATTGTCCCGGGGCAACCCGACAACAGCCTGATGATCAAGCTCGTCAGCAAGGGCGAAATGCCTCCGGGGAAAAGGAAAAAATTAGGCCCGCACCAGGTGAAGCTCCTGCGCGACTGGGTCAAGGATGGCGCGCGAAGCCACGAACATCCCGAAGGCGCGCCCGCGACACAAAAGGTCACAGAACATGAAATAAACCCGATCCTGCTCCTTCGGTGCACCGTCTGTCACGGCGGTAGAAAAAAAGAGGCCGGACTCGATCTTCGCACCCGCGAGAGCATGCTCAAGGGCGGAAAATCCGGGCCCGCCATGATTCCCGGGAAACCCGACGAGAGCCTGATGATCAAGAAGCTCCGGGCCGGGGAGATGCCGCCGGCCCGCAAGCTGGTCGAGGTCAGCGTCAAGTTCATGCGTCCGAGCGAACTTCAATTGCTGGAGCGCTGGATCCGCGCCGGGGCCCCGGCAAAGGGGAAGGAGCCTCCGAAGCAGGCCCCTCTCGTTGACGAGAAGGAGCGGGATTTCTGGTCTTTCCGGCCGCTTGAAAAAACAAAGATTCCTGAACCGGAAAACAAGGGCCGGGTCCGAAACCCGGTAGACGCCTTCATCGAAACCCACCTCGAAAAAGGAGGACTCCGGCTTGCCCCGGATGCCGGACGATTGACCCTGCTGCGACGGGCCTCTTTCGACCTGCTCGGGCTCCCGCCCCGTCCCGAGGATGTCGAGGCGTGGCTCGCCGATGACAAGCCCGGAGCCTGGGAACGCCTGGTCGACCGCCTGCTCGAGTCGCCGCGCTACGGCGAGCGCTGGGGTCGGCACTGGCTGGATGTTGCGGGCTATTCCGACTCCGAAGGCGGCCAGCATGCCGACCGGATTCGCCCACAGAACTGGCGCTACCGCGACTACGTCATCCGGGCCTTCAACGACGACAAACCCTACGACCAGTTCCTCCTCGAACAGCTCGCCGGCGACGAGCTCGCCGACTACCGCGGCCCCGAAGGAGTCACCGACGAGGTCTATTCAAACCTCATCGCAACCGCCTTCCTGCGCCAGTCCGTTGATGGGACCTATGCCAACATCACGAATTTCGTCCCCGACCGCCTGGAGGTCATCGACGACGCGATCGAGACGATCGGCTCCTCGCTCCTGGGCCTGACCCTCCACTGCGCCCGCTGTCATTCGCATAAGTTCGACCCGATTCCGCAACGCGACTACTACCGCCTGGCGGCCACCTTCAAGGGAGCCCTCGATGAACACGACTGGCTGAAACCGGACGGGGACGCGGGCAGCGGACGCTACCTCTCCGTTCTCCCCGACAGCAAACTCGTAAAATGGAAAGTCGAGAAAGCCGCGGTCGATGCGCAGGTCGACCGGCTTCGTAAAGAGCTGGCGGAAAAAAGGAAAAAACGCTCGGCAGAGCGGGGAATCGCGCCCGAAGATCTTGAAAAGAAAGATGCCGATTTCAAGAAGACGGTCGACAGCGCTAATGAGCGCATCAAAGAGCTCGAAAAGAATAAGCCCGAGAAGCCCCTGGTACGCGCGCTGTGGGACCGGGGAACACCTTCTCCGACCTACCTGCTCAAGAGAGGCAACTACCTGACCTCGGGGCGGCCGGTCACGGCCGGCGTTCTCTCAGCTCTCAGCGAGAAAGGGAAGCCTTTCCAGCCGGCTCCTCCCTGGGAAGGGGCCGCCTCCACCGGCAGGCGCCTGGCCTTCGCGCGCTGGCTCACCAGCCCGAAACATCCCCTGACCGCCAGGGTGATGGTCAACAGGATCTGGAAACATCATTTCGGCCGGGGAATCGTCAGCACCCTGGATAATTTCGGTAAAACAGGCGCCCGGCCCACCCATCCCGGCCTGCTCGACTGGCTGGCCTCCCGGTTTATCGAGGACGGCTGGAGCATCAAGAAGATGCACCGGCTGCTGATGAGCTCCGCGGCCTACAGGCAGTCTTCTGTTGTTTCGGCTCTCCAGGAAAAGAACGACCCTGAGAACCGGCTCTTCTCGAGGATGCCGCTGGCAAGGATGGAGGCGGAGGTGGTGCGTGACTCGATCCTCAGCATCGCGGGAAGGCTCGACCTGACGCCCTTCGGAGCGGCTGACGGCGTTGAAAAACGC
>Ga0310124_10000135_pt1 | contig 46998 bp, 37 predicted proteins | sample CB11b_AW_Bot5_MG_FD_203507 | JGI IMG/M metagenome (GOLD analysis project Ga0310124, IMG submission 203507) | Marine microbial communities from Western Arctic Ocean, Canada - CB11b_AW_Bot5 | ecosystem: Environmental > Aquatic > Marine > Oceanic | place: Canada: Western Arctic Ocean | collected... | reverse complement strand
TATCGGGGAATGGGGGCGACACGGCGGCGTCCAGATCCTCGAGAGATATGACCAACTGTATGGCGCCACGTCCGAAGAGGTCATGGCGTGGCTTGCGGACCGTCGATCAGTGATTCGCGAGATCGTAGCAGATTTCGAGAAGCGCAGGACCTCAATCGATGAATTCAGAGCTCGCTTAGCAGACGCCGACGAGATCCTGCAGACAGGTTGCGAGCAGTACGGCCTGATCACCGCTCATCTGCGGTTGATCACTATCAGAAAATCAATGCTTCCGCGCCTGCGCGATGTGATCGAGGTGCGTCACCAGCGAGGAGAGATCGATGATGCCGGTTATGCCGAAGTGCAAGCGTGGCTGGCGGCGCATAATGCCGAGATCGACACTGTTGTCGGCGATCTTAAAACCGGAGCGATATCTGCCGATGAAATCACAGTCGTATACCATGACCTACTTCAAACGATGAAAGCCGCCATGCAGCATCACGGCTTGGGTGACGGAGATCTGGAACGGCTGATGGGTAAAAGCGAAATGCGCCCCAGGAATAACGACGCGGTGCGCATCACCGCGGCCCAGGCGGGGGAGGTTCGTGTATATCTGGCAGAACTCCGGGAATTGTTCAAGCGGGAAAAGTACATTGAACTGCTCACTGACTATGTCTGGATGTCAGACATCGAGCGCAACAGGTGGCAGGAAAGACCCGATCGATATGTTGCCGTAGTGAAAAGTAGACGGGAGGTCATTCTGGCCGTGATTCCCACGCTGATGGGCGGTGAGAACTGGTTTGTTCGTCCGGATGGCACGATTCATGTGGTTGCAGGCCTGCGGGCTATGTCATCGTACCGCGGAAAATTCCGCAAGAACAGAAAGTCGGGGGTCATGCCCAGTATCACTTTGAAACAGAGACCGGGCGAGGGCCATTGGCGTTTCGAGGCCAACGGTTTTCATTACTGGCACAGTCGCGAACTTCGTGGTCTCGAGCTGCGCTGAGACCAGATCGAGCCATTCACAACCGAACCCGCTACATGTCCGACCGTCCCACAAACAACAGAACCGCTGCCAGGATTCTCCTGGCCGCCTGCGCAACGATCATTTCCCTCGTCGCTGCGGAGCTCGCACTGAATTGGTGCCTGACTTCGGTGGCATCGCCGCGGCTGCTGCAGAAGTACGGGTCGGTCAAACAGATTCGCAGTGCCGCTGCCCTGCGGTTCGCGGCGCATCCGTACCTGCCCTTCATTCCGGCGCCGAATTACGCCAAGGGACCGAACCGCCACAACGCCCTCGGTTTTCGCGGCGACGAGGTTGCCGTACCGAAGCCTGACGGCGTCTACCGCATCGTCCTGCTTGGTGGCTCGACAACCTATTCGACGGGCATCGACGACTATGGCAAATCGTATCCCGTTGTCCTTCAGCAAGGCCTGCGAGCCTCCGGCCATGGACAGGTCGAGGTGGTCAATGCCGGGTGCTCGATGTATTCGTCCTGGGAAAGTCTGATCAATCTCCAGTTCCGCGTGCTCGATCTGGAGCCGGATCTGGCAATCGTCTATCATGGCATTAATGACGTGCATCCACGATTCGTGCATCCGGCATCGGCGTACACTGGCGACAACCACGGCAGTCGCATGGCATTCATCGACCGACCGCAGAGTGCCTGGAACTGTTTGGCGCTCCTGCGAGTCGTGCGAACTGTATGCGGGCAACGCCGGGGCAACGCCGGCATGGGCGTGTTTCAGACGTATCATGGTGTTGAAACAAACCATGCCGATCAGTTTGAGTTGCAAAAGAAACGAGGTACATATCCCGCCGGCATCTTTGAGTCCGTGCCCGCCCAGCGCATGCTGGCCGACAACCCACCCGTTTTCTTTGAACGAAATCTCCGGAGCATCGCCGGTATCTGCCAGGCGCAGAATGTTGATTGTATGCTGATGACGTTTGCCGTATCGTCGCAGTTTACAGATGAGCCACGGGTGACCAGCGAGGAATACACCAGCGCCTATGCCGAGCAGAACGAAGTTGTCCGAGCGCTCGCCGGCGAATGCCAGATCCCTTGCCTCGACTTTGCCGCGGTCATGCCGCACGATCAGGAGTACTGGGAGGACGGCCGCCATGTCACCGAAGCCGGTGCAGTCGTTAAAGCCGAGCTCGTTGCCAACTTCGTGAGGACAAACTTTCTGCAACCGACTGCAGGGGAGGACCCGTGAAACATCGAATTCTGCAAATCTACGGTACCGTCACGGTTCTCAACGTCCTGCTGTTTGCAGCGATCTACATGAGATCTCCGGAGATCCTGATCGAAGAGGATATGCTGCTGGAGAATTTGACTGCCAGCACCTTTGCCATGGCCGCGGTCATTGGTTTGATCATGGCGATATTCCATTGGCGCGGCAACGGACGGCATGCGTGGCTTACGTTGCTCGTGCCATTTCTTGCGGGGCTGGCGGCACTGGACGAAATCAGCTTCGGCAAGCACGAGTATCTGTTGACCGTTCCATTCCTCAAGGTGTACGCATTCAAGATTGACGGTGTCCACGACCTGGTGTTGCTGGCCTGGTCGATTCTCGAGACCGACAAGCCGCTGTATCTGGCCGCCTACGGCATTATCCTGCTGGCTGCCGTGGCGGTTGCCTGGATACTCTGGCGGCGGTTTGCCACGGGTTCGCCGAAGTCGTGTCTGCGTGAGCTTGATCCTCGAACGTGGGTCAGGTTTCTGCTGGTCGCAGTCTGCCTGGTGTGTGTGGCGCTGGTGCTCGATCTGGACCTTGTCGAGGTGCGCCTTCTGATCTTCCTCGAGGAGCTTCTGGAGTTCAACGCGGCAGTGGCCCTGATCTTTGCCGGCCGCACAATCGGTATTGGTGCAGAGCCGTTACCGGCTGCGGCAGGAGAAGGGTCTTCTTAAATGCGTGGGAGGCACGGCAATGCACCAAGGGCACATTCCCACATGCATTGCATTGCTCAATCCTGTCGCCGTTTAGCCTCTACACTTCCGTCACGTGCCCGGCCATGATATCCTTCGCCAAAACGACCGTGGCAAACGGCACATCGACCGGCAGTGTTGTGCGGCGGCGGGTGGCGATGATGACTTTGACCTGAATGCCGGCGGCGAGCATGTTCTGAACCAGCTCGCGGCGTCGGGCGTCCCAGTCCAGCAGGACGATGATCACTGCACCGATCTCCGCGAGTTCGACCATGTCATCGCTCGACAGTTCGGGGAACACGACATCTGTCACTTCATCGAGGCAGGCAAGCATTTCGAGAATATTCCAGAGATGGTCGCGGTCACACTCGCGCAGGCGATGATCCTCATAGCCGGGTACCAGCATGTCGATGGTGAAGCTGTCTTCGTGCAGGCGATCGGCGACCGCCGCTGTCAGCGACATGGCGGCCTCGAACTGGGTGTTGATGCGGCGCGTCAGCTTATACCACTGAGCCAAAGGTGGCATGCAGACGTCGACGATCAGGTTGATCCGATGCATGGTTTCCTCACGAAATTCCTTGACGATCGGTTGACCCAGCCGGGCCCATGACTGGGCATGGATGTGCCTGGGATTGTCGCCATGGCGGTATTCGCGGCAGCCGAAAAACTCCATCGAGTGACCGGCGCGGTTGCCGGCCGATATGCCTCGATGCTGAACATGCTCAAGGCTCGGCATGACGATCTGAGACAACCTCGTGTACTCGGGGTACACCAGGAGCGGATGGGTCGGCAATCCGTGGCAACCCCAGCGCCAGAGCCCGAACGGAAAGGCCGAGTCGGCCGTTGGCAGAGGCAACAGATGACTGCCGCGGCGCTCCGCAACGATCTCGCGGGTCAGCTGCACTTCTTCACCCGGCATCAGATGATCGACGTAGGGAATGGCGTCATCGGCCGGACGCAAGACAGTCGGCAGCGGTACTGCGTCGACGTATAGATTCCACGCCGGCAGCCGCCCGAGATTGCGAACTGTATAGTCGATGCGAATCGGTGCGTGACAATCGGAGGACTCCTGGAATGTGCGCGTGATTGCCACACGCGGGCGCAGCAGCCAGCCGACAACGAAATCGACGATGAAGAGGGAGGCCAGTGTGAACGACAGGAAGTACACCGGCGTCAGCAATGTCGTTAAACCCGCGACGAAGAACGGGCCGGTGATCAGGATCAGCATCCGCCCGGACACCGTAAAGTGCTTGACCGTGAACGCGTGCAGCCACTGGCCGATCAACACGTTCGGTGAGCGATAGCCACTCATGCGGCGCCCGGGATAGTTGAACAGGGCGGGCCCGTCGTAAAATCGTTTTTGCGCTTTGCGAATGAACCCGATCATGCCGTTGTTTGGCGGGAGTTTTTCAGGTCCAAAACGAATACGATGACGAGTGTTCCGCTGATCAGCATCGCGAGCTTGATGGCGATACCCGCCAACGGGCTGAAATCCAGGCAGGTGATGAACGGTATCAATGCCAGGACGACCGCCACACCTGCTGCGGTTCCAAAACGGCCCCAGGGATAGGCGATCCTGTAGTGCGGCTGGCCAAGAACAAAGTAGGCGACACAAGCAAGGAGCGCGCTGATCAACGTTGCCACTGCGGCTCCCGGCAACCCGATGGCACGGATCAAAACGTAATTGAGAATACAGTTCAGAACCGCTGCGAGGACGTTGATCACCGCAATGCGGATCGTCAGCTTGGCGATGCTGAGCCCGGGTGCGAAAAGATAAAGGCGCGAGACAACCAACGACGCCGCGAGCAGCGGAATGAGCGAGGCGCCGGCGTAGTACGCTGGTCCTGTAAAGAGTTGCAGGAGCTCTGGGGAAAAAAGGGCCAGCGCCAGGAAGATCGGCAGCAGTGCGGCGAGGAAAAAGCGCAGGATCCGGACTATGTTCGCAGGCGTTCCCGGTTCTTTGTAATGATGGTAGACCAGTGGCGTCAAGGCGCCCTGCACCCCGACAACGGCCAGGCCGATCACCAGCGCGAAACGGTATGCCATGCCGTAGATTCCGTTGTCATCCAGCGTCAGCATTTCCTTGATGAAGAATCGGTCGACGAAGCCGGCGACAAATATGGCAATGCCGGACGGCACGAGCGGCGCGGAGAAGCGCAGCATGGTTGCGAGCTTCGCACGATTGAAGCGCAGGCGGTAACTGCTGCGACCGTAGCACCAGGAGAGGAGAGCACTGCAGACCGTCCCGGCAATGATCGCTTCATAGACACCATTGATGCCGCGTTGCATCGGGATGAGGAATACGTAAGTCGCGGCGACAATGACGACGGCGTAAACCGCGTTGCAAGTGGCGTGTGCTTTTGCCATCTGCTGCCACTTGAGTTGATTCTGCAGATGGTAGAACACGCCTTCGCCGATCATTGCCAGGCCAGCCAGTCGAAGCAGGGGAGCACGTGTCGCGCCGTCGAGAAGCAGATCGGACAGTGGTGCCGCGGCGAACGTCAGGACGATGCCGAATGCCAGGTATGCCATGACTGCAAACCACAAGGCTGTAGAGGCGTAATCGCGTCGTTCGTTGTCGGTCTTCCCTTCGGCGTAGTAACGGGCGAGACCCTGTGTAATTTCCAATGCCACAGTCAAGCGAACCAGCAGCGTCACGATCAGCAGAATATCGATGATGCCGTTGCCTTCCCGGGATATGTATTGGGCCAGGACAGGGACCAGGATCACCGGCACGGCCCCATAAAGGCCGCCGCCGATGGTGTAAAAAAGGCTGTGTTTGAAAAACTGCTTCAGCACGGATCTGTCGCCTCGTTGTTTTCTTCGAGCGGTTCCTGGGCCAGCGTCATCACCGCTTGCTCGAGTTCGGGTTTGTCTTGGAGGTGCAGGGCTCGACGTCCGCCGCAGGCATTGTATTCCCGCAGGAAATTCCGCAGCTTGTGTTCGGTGAAGCCGAAGCCGTGGACGTATCGCAGGTGCATCGGATCATACATCCAATCGGCAGGAATGTCGCCGTCGATGACCCGCTTGCAGCGCGCTGCAACCTTGGCGGGGGCCCAGTAGTCGGTCAGGAATGCTCGGCCGCGTTCGCCCTGACTGGTACGATAGTCGACGTCTGACAACATGCGTTGGAGGATTTCTTCGAAGCTATCCGGATTGACGTAGCAGGTCGGCGGTACGGCTTCGGCGGGAACGTCTTCGTGGATTTTGTCGGCATAGTAACCGCAGATGATCGAGGGTTTTCCGAAGTGCGCGGCTTCGACGACCAGACCGGGCATCGGTGAATCCGAGTACAGCTGGTCGATGACAAAATCGCAGCGCTGCAGCTCTTGCAGGACGACGGCGTTTGGCTGTCCAACGATCTCGACATAATCGATGGCGTGCCCTGCTGCTATGGCCGCGTTGACGGCGGCACGGATCTTCGGGGTGCCTTTCGCTTGTGGACGTGACGGTGCGTGAACGACGCGGAGACGGCCGTCCTGCTTGCCGGCGGCATCGCCGCTCGTCGGTGCTTCGAACGGCAAGCCTATCGCCAGGCTGGAGACGATCGGGCGCTGTTGGAAATGGCTGACCGAAGGGGCACAGATAATGACATCCGCATATCTGTTGATGATGGACATAAAAGTCTTTTGAATGCGCGTGATCAGAACGCATTTGTGCATGTTCGGCAGCGGACCATCAAGATGGTAGGCGCCATTGAGGTAGTATGGCCGCGCGTCCGAGCCGTGAAATACGTAAATGATCCGCTTGCCCAGGAGCTTCATGATTGGCAGGTCAATGAACCAGAGCAGGTTGCCGATGGAGCGAAATATGAACACATCATACCGGCACAGCGCCCAGACAAATACCGGCCCCCGTGTCACCTCGCGGAGCAGGAGCCAGGCCAACGTCCAGGCCAGGCGTCGCATGCGCTGCTCCCGTGGCGTGGATGTCATCCGCTGGCCAAGTGCCTCGAGCCAGCCGATCACGAACCGCGACCGCTTGCCGGTCCCGTACTGGAACGGATGGCCGGACAGACAGACGAAGTCGCTGTCGACGCCGATCTCGCGAAAGCCCTTTTGCAGGTTGGTGTAGAAGCCCGCAATCTCGCTGACGCCAATGAAGATTCTCAAGTCGGATCTCTCATTTGTGCGGCGGGTCAATGGCTTTTGGTGGCGAGCACTTCATAGACACATTCCATGCCCAGATAGGCACTGCGGTAAAAGCTGCGCGGCGGCGATGTGCGCCAGGCAAGTCGTCCATTGGCTGACGCCGCACTCGGCGTCGAGAACACGGTTGAATGCTCGGAAATCTACTGCGTTCAGCCGCTGCCGATAGATGTCGAGATCGGTGGCCCATGCCGGACGGAAGAACGCTGCGTCGTTACCGCCGAGACGGGATGCGCCGGCGGCGACGACTGCCGGATAGAGTTCCAGTAATTCCGTAAGCGGACTGCGGACATCGGCCCGGCGATTGAAATTGGGATGAAGCCCGATCTCGAATTGGCCATTGGCGAGGTTCTTCAGAAACGGCGAGTCGTGCGTCGCGAAAAAAGGCGCCGTCAACCCGGTTGCCGTCACGCTGGCCGCAGCGGATTGCAGAATTTCGTCATTTGCCCAGTCGAATTTAGCGGGATCTATAGAGGCCATGTGAGATGATCAGAGTCTGATCCGGTCGCTGCTTTTCTTGTATAGCGGGGTGCGCTCGCTGACATAGACTTCCCGCGGCTTAGTGCTGCGCATAACGAGAGCCCCGGCGCCAATCACCGTGGACTCGGCGATCTCGATATTGTCGCGGATGGTCGCATTCACGCCCAGGAACGCGTAGTCGTGAATCCGGACGTGTCCCGAGACGACCACATGCGATGTCAGAAAACAATGGTTGCCGATCGTCCCGTGATGCCCGATGTGATTGCCGCTCCAAATGATATTGTCGCTACCGATGGTGACGAACGGCTGAATGTTGTTGTTTTCGAAAATGAAACAATTGTCACCAATCGGGGTGTCACCCCAATGGGTACATTTCGAGCTTACGTAGGTGATCAGTTCATAGCCTGCAGCCTTGGCGGCGTGATATCGCTCTGCCCGTACTTGATTAACCTGCTTGTAACCGATCGCGATGAACATCTTGTGGGTTTCCGGCGGCATGGCCATGGGCAGTTCTTCCCAGGCGATAAGTGGCAGGCCGAGGAACGAATCCTCCTCGATATACTCGGCATCCGCACAGAATGCCACGACATTGTAATCGCTGTCCCGCTCGAGATAAAAATGGACCAGCTCCGCCAGGCTGCCGGTGCCGAAGACGATGACGTTGTTCATCACAACTTCTCCTATTCGACAGCCCGCGCCAGGCCGAACCCGTCGTGCCCGAAGCGATTGCCATTGTAAAACATATGTAAAACGCCGTCGTGGACGAAGACGTTCGGATAGCAGGTCATCTCACTGTCAAAACCGGTGGCCGACGGGGCAATCCCTGCCTCAGAGTCCTTGCGTGTCCACGTCAAACAGTCGTCCGATTCGGCGTAGCCGATGCGGTAGGGCGTGCCGTCGTAGACGTAGGAATACCACATACGATAGCCATCCGCCTCCCGAATAACCCACGATCGAGCGATGTTGGTTTCGTTGGCATCACAATAATCGATCGCGATCCTGCCGTCGCGGCGCCACTGGATGCCGTCTGTGGACTCGGCATATTTGATGTGGTAAAAGGACTTCAACTCCCCGTTGCTTTCCTCCCAGCCCGTACCTGAGACGTAGGTCATGCGCCAGATGTTGTCGTCGATAAACACATGTGGCGAGGTGACCAGGCAAGGATCGTGCTCGCTACGTGCCATGATGGGTGCCTTCGACCATTTCTCAAACGTGAGGCCGCCGTCGTTGCTGACTGCAAGGCCAATATTGGCGTAAAACAAGGGCTGCTTACAGCCCTGGTTCCAGCCGATATAGTACAGATGTTTACGGTCTTCATGGGTGACTATCGAGGCCGGGAAAACGCCGTGCTCGTCGAAGAACCCGATTGGCCCGGGCACCAGGACAGGGTGCTCGGCAACCTTCAGAATGTTTGTCGGGTCCGTGATATCCAGTTCCACGTAGCCCACATGGGATCGTTGCTCAGCTGTCCGGCCAGCGAAATAGACGCGGTACAGGTCGCCGCCGATATGGTCAGCCACCGGCAACTGGGCGTGGGAATGCAACCACGGTGCACGGCCATCGGGTTGATAGATATGGCCGATCTTTTCCCATTTCTGCGGTATTGATTTTTTCATAATCGAATGGTTAATCAGCCGATTGTAAGCATCTTCCCGAGCGCTGCTTCATCCGGCGGTTCGGCCCACAACAGGTCGGAGTCGCCGGATGGCGTTTGCATGTCGTTGGCGATGAATTGCGGCTCTTCAAAGTCACTGAATCGTAACTGCACCGAAGGCGTGGATCGTCGCTGGCGTTGTAGCCGCTGCGGTGGACGGTAAACTGAGAAAAAATTACCGCCTCACCCAGGGTCAGTTCAGCCGATGTGAACGGGATCTCGTCGATACGCGGATCAAGGATGACAAATCGACGTGGATTCGTCAATTCATCACAGGCGAGATAACCGAACCGATGGGTGCCCGGCATGACGTCGATGGTGCCGTTGGCAACGGTCACGTCGTGCAGCGCTGTCCAGATGGTGACAGAATTGAGGCTGCTCTGACCATATCGCCAATCCTGATGCCAGGGCTGGATGTACTGCCGATCGTGCGGCATGTCGGTGCGCACTTCCGGACGGCTATCGATCAATGGCGACCGCAGTCCGAGGCGCCGCAGCAGCCAGGACAACCTCGGTTGTGCTGCCAACCGGTAGACACTGACCAGGTCGTACATCCGTCGTGCCGCTTGTCGCCAGCACGCCTTCTCGTTGTCGTAAAAATGAGTCAGCAGTTCGATACCTTCGAGACCATTCGGATTGCAGTCCTTCAACCGCTCTTGAAACAGCCGAAACAAGTCATGCCGGGCCTCTGTGAGTGCCTGTGATTCGAACAGGCCGGTCACGACTACGAAGCCGTTCTCACAGAAAAACGGGTACAGGTCATCGTCGATTGAGAATCGTTTCAGGCCCATCGCTTCAATGGTCCAGGAATGGCGTGAAGAACGACTGGCCGGCCTGCTCGATCCGTTGGCGCACGGCAACGCTTGGCGCGAACGTCAGCAAGAGCGGCACTTCGCTTGTGTTTTTCGATCCTTCTTCGAAACGGCCGACTCGTGGCTCGAAGGTGGGGAAACGATCAGGATTGTCATCATAAGCAGCTTCGATGCGGGCATCCCGCAAGGCGGTGTAGACCTGCAGAAAGGTGAATGTCTGGCCGACTCCCCACACCCGGATGATGTTGTCGCTGATCGGTGCCAGCCATTTATCGACCGTGTCGAATATACGCTGCCAAGCGGCAATCGTCTCATGGATGTGTCGTTGCGCCGGACGATGGTTCGGTGCGGCGCAGTTGCCCGGGCGCAAGACGTGCAGGGAGAAATTAGGAATCAGCGGATTGTCGGAATCACGGTACACTTCCGTGGCGTTGCAGATGCCGGCATATGCCTGGAAATGGTCACTGAAGAAATGGTGCAGGTGATCGACGAAAAAGATATCATAGCTGCAATGGTTCTGGCACGGCTGCAGTGTCAACAGGACGCCATCAGGCGTCAGCTTGTCCAGAAGATGTTGCAGGAAATCTCGGGGTGACGGCACGTGTTCGATAACGGCGAAGGCTATGATCAGATCATACGAGCCGGTTACGGTTTCGTAACCGCCCTGTGACACCGTCAACCCGTTTCGAGAGGCGGCCTCGACACTCTTCTGCCCCAAGTCGACACCCGCCACGCGGCTGTTCGGAAATGTTTCGATCATTCTTTGCATCAAACTTCCTTCACCGCATCCCACCTCCATAATCGACTGCGGCGACGTTAAGCCGCTACGGCGCAGTGCCTCGTATATCGAGTCCATCGCGGCCCGACTCCGAGTGACCGTGCCGTCGGCAGTGAAAATCAGCGGTTCTGCCTGTGCCGCCTGCGCACCGAGACAGTAGGCCTCGGTATAATGATCGACAAGCTCTCTTGCCGACATACAGTCGTCGCTGCGAACCAGGCCGCACTCGACACATTCAACCTTGCGAATCGGGACCTGCAGAATGCGACTGTCGCTGCTCATCGATACCGCGTCGAGAGCGATGACGGGACGCGTGTCCCTGCTGCCGCAGAGATCACACTGTCGGGCAGAGCATGTTTCGGCACTTACGTTGCAATCTCTGTTTCTACACCCAGCGCGGCGAAGGGCATCACGTAAAAAAACGGAAAATCTTGCAGGATTCGCGCCCTCGGCCACGTAGAAATTGACAGGTCGTTCAGCTGTGTGAAATAACGGTAGCTCTTCTCCTGCGCGCCCCACTTGCGCTTGAATCGGTACACGCCGGTTTGCGTTTCCCAGGTGCCGCCCCAGTTCCAGATTTTGTACCCGCGTGCGGCTGCGTTCTTCATAGCCTTTTTCAGGATCAACGATAGTGGCTGCGCCTTGCGAAACTGTTCGTCGGTGGCCGGTATAAAGTACTCGACTGTGGTGCCGGAGTATAAGATGAGCAAGGCTGCTATGACCTCTCCGTCCAGGTGTGCAGCGTAGATATCGTAGTCCTTGTCCGGGTGGAAATACGTTGGCAGCAAGTCAAAGAACGCATCGCTTTTGCGTGTGCCACCGATCGCTGCCATTCCGGCGACATGGAGCCGTTTGAGGTCCTGCATGCAGTCGTTGTTTATAGTGACTGTAACGCCCGCTTTGATTGCTTTGCGAACATTGCGCCGGGCTGCGCTATCAATCAGCGGCATGATGCCGTCGTCCGGGTCGAGTTCGTTGATCATCGTGTACTGTGCGGTGCGCGTGTCAGTGTGGGTGTAGGGAAGTGTGCATCCGTGCGGTTCGGCAAAGGGATTCTCGATGATCGTTGCAGCAATGGTCGATGGCGCTGTTGCCAGCTGGCAGTATGCGTCGGCAAGGGCGCTTGCGGCGGCGGGCGTCGATGCAAGGATATCGCCATGGCTGCCGAAAAAGGGGAGGGCGTTGTAAAGACGACGGTTGTCGTGGTTCAGGTACATCAACGGTAAAACCCCGCGAATCCTGTCGTCGGAAGTCGCCGCAAGATATTGGCTGCTGCAGTTCAAAAGTTCTTCAAGAAGCGATTTATAATGCCAGCCGTAATAAACCGGGGCTGGTTCGACGAAGGCACTGTAGGCCTCGTGATCGGATATCGTCAGTTCTCGAATATCGTAAGACAAAGCGTCACCCCAGGAAACGTTCACACCAGCTCTCGACGTTCAAAAGCGACCAGATCAGCAGCCGTCGGTTCTGTTTGCCCTCGAGATGCTCGTCGACCAGGGCTTGTATTGCAGTGCGGTCGAGAAACGTGTAGATGCGTGCATCGTTGTCGTACAGTCGCCGGCGCACGTAGTCGATGCTGTCGCCCTTGAACCAGCTGGCGTCCGGCGCGGAGAACCCCTGTTTGGTCCTCTGCGTGACAGATTTCGGAATGTACTTTTCCATCACTTGCCGCAGCAGTAGTTTGCCGTCCCGCGTCTTTTCGAAGTATTTGCTGGTGCGCTTACCCGGCACATTTTCGTTGAGCCGAACGACATCACCTAAGTTGCCCAGTTTTTCGCCGACCGGCACGCGCATCGCGAAGTCGACCAGATCGTTGTCGAGAAAGGGCACTCGCGTTTCGAGGCCGTGCGCCATGCTTAGCTTGTCCTCGACCAGCAGCAGGCCGTGCAGGAATGTTTTCGCCTCAAAATAGAGCGAGTGATTGACGTAATCCTCCGGCGTCGACAACTCGTTGGCGTGATGCTGAAAGACGTCACGGAAAATGTCACGGGTCCAGACGTGCTCGACGTCCGGCCAGATAGGCGCAAACACGCTGCGCAGGGTCGAGTTCGGGATGAGCCGCTGCCAGAACTGGTAGTACTTGTCGATATAGTGCTCGAAATCGTCATTGACAACGGCGCGATAGTAGCGCCACGGATAGCCGCCGAAGAGTTCGTCGCCGCCGGTGCCGGACAAGCAGACTTTGCCGAACTTGCTTGCCAGTCGCGCAACATAATAATTTGGAAACGACTGTCCGACGCGCGGCTCTTCGAGATGCCAGGTCAGGGCCGGAAGCACGCGCTCCATGTCGCCTGCTTTCATGACCATCTCGTAGTGCTCGGTCTTGAACAGGTACGACATGTGCTCAGCTGCTTCGCGCTCATCGAAACCCAGTTCGAGGCCGCTGGCGGAGTGGAGGTCGAAGCCGCAGGTGAAGGTCTTGATATACGGCAGTTGCGTGGCCGCAATCGCCGTGATCGAACCGGAATCCAGGCCGCCGCTCAGATACGAAGCGACATCGACGTCACTGACCAACTGCCGGCACACCGCCTGGTGAAAAAGACGATCGAGCTCTTCGACGTATTCCTCGGTGCTGAGCGAGTGATCCGGTTCACGGAAGTGATAATCCCAGTACGACACTGGTTTGACTGCCGGAGCATCCGCTGATATCCGCGCATAGGAGCCGGCCGGCAGCATGCGGACGTTCTTGAACAGGGTCCGATCGGTGAAGTAGTTTTGAAAGGTGAAATACTCCACCAGCGCCTCGCGATCCATTTCGGCGTTGCGTGCGGGGTGCGTGAGAATCGCTTTGATCTCGCTGGCGAACAGCAGTGTGCCGGGCGCCTCGGTGTAGTAGAGGGGCTTGATCCCATAGCGGTCGCGGGCCAGGAAAAGTTCCTGCTCCTGCCGGTCCCAGATGGCAAACGCAAACATGCCGTTGAAGCGATTGAGCGCATCGACACCCCACTCGGCAAATGCATTGAGCACTACCTCGGTGTCGGTGCGCGAGTGGAACTCGCGGCCGCAGGATTCCAGCTCGAGTCGAAGTTCTTGAAAATTGTAGACCTCGCCGTTGTAGCTGATCACGAAACGACCGTCGCTGGTCGTCATCGGCTGGTGTCCGGCTGACGAGAGGTCGATGATTGCCAGGCGCCGGTGTCCGAGACCGATACAGGTATCCGTATAGACACCTTCGCCGTCAGGCCCACGGTGCGCCAGGGCATCGGTCATGCGCTGCAGGTGCACGGGTGAGACGGGCTCGCCGTTGGCGTTCAGGATGCCGGCAATGCCGCACATGATTAGAGCTCCTTGATTTGCTCGACGACATAGGTGAAGTCGTCGGTGCTCATGCGATTGTGCAGCGGGATCGCCATCGTGTACTTGTCGCAGTCGCGGGCTGCCGGGAGATCGTCGGGTGCCAGGCCGAGCCGGTTGGCGTAGTAACCGAGCATGTGTACGGCGTGTGTTCCCGGCCGCGTACTGATGCCTCTGGCCTGCAGTTGCTCCATGATTTCGTTGCGTGGCATCGGTGCCGATGCTTCGTCGACATAGCAGACGAACGCCTGCCAGCCATGGCGCCATCCCTTGGGACATTGCGGAGTCTGCAACCATGGCACGTCGGCCAGTTCCCGACAGTAATAGTCGGCCCATTGCTGGCGCTCGTCGATCAGGTCGTCGAGTTTCTCTATTTGTACAAGGCCGACGGCTCCCTGCAGGTCGGTCATGCGGTAATTGAATCCGAGCATGTTGAACTCGGGCAGCAGATGCGGGCGCGGACCGTGGTGGCGTTGTTCCTCCGAGACGTCGGCGCCGTGATTGCGCAGCATATCGATGCGCGCGGCGAGCTCGGCGTCGTTGGTTGTCACCATGCCGCCTTCGCCGGTCGTGATCGATTTACGTGGATGAAAGGAGAAAGCGCCGGCGGTACCCAGAGTCCCGGCCGGCTGGCCGGCGAGGCTGCTGCCCGCCGCGCAGGCGGCGTCTTCGATCAACGTGAGGCCCGGAGCTGCCGCGGCGATTGCATGCATGTCGGCGCACAGACCGAAAAGATGTACCGGGATAACAGCTCGGGTGCGCTTGGTGATGCGGCGGGCGACGTCCTGCGGGTCGAGATTGAAGGTTGTGCGATCGACGTCGGCCAGGACAGGTGCAGCGCCGCAATACGCAACGACGTTGGCGGTTGCCACCCAGGTAAAGGCGGGCAGGATCACCTCGTCGCCCGGTCCGATCTCGAGCGCTGCGAGGATCAGGTGAAGCGCCGTCGTACAGCTCGTCGTGGCGATCGCGTAGTCTGCCTCATGGCGTTCGGCGAATGCTTTTTCAAAGGCGGCGACCTTAGGCCCCTGTGTCAGCCAGCCGGACAGCAACGGTTCGCGCAGTGCCTGCCATTCTGCTTCGCCAGTCGTCGGCATTGCGATCTGGATTGTCGGTCGTCCGTTGGCCACGATCAGGTCAGATCCGCGGCGCGACGGCGTTTGGCGACGTCGGCCTTGTGGGCGTTGCGCCACTCGATCAGTTCGAGCAGGCCATCGCGCAGGCCGGTGCCGGCGGTGAACTCGATTTCCGCCGCCGCCTTTTTCGTACAACCGATGCGGTTCTTGACGAAGGTCATGCCGGCCGGTTCATACTGCACCGACAAGTCCGATCCCGTAGTTTCCAGGATCAGTTCCGCCAGTTCCTTGATCGACGTGCGCACCCCGGTGCCGACGTTGTAAAACTGATCGGTGGTATCGGCTTTCATCGCCAGAATGTTGGCGCGGGCGCAGTCACGAACGAAGACGAAGTCGTAGGCTTGTGAGCCGTCGCCGTAGAGAACCGGCGGCTCGCCGTTGTCCAGCCGATCCAGCATTGTCATGATCACCGCGATATAGGCGCCCTGATAATCCTGGCGCGGACCGTAGACGTTCATGTACCGCAGTCCGACGTAGTCGAAACTGTCGTCGGTGTCCTTATACCGGTGGTGCAAGGCCCGGCACATCTGCTCACCGGCGATTTTCGTGGCGCCGTAAAAGTTGTTGTTGTTGTGTGGGTGATCTTCGGTCATCGGTTCTTCAATCGCATCGCCATAGACGGAGGCGGACGACGAATAGACCAGGCGCTGAACGTCGCCGGCAATACAGGCCTCCAGCACATTGAAGGTGCCGCCGATGTTCACTTCGAAAGCCGAGCGCGGGAAGTCCCAGCAATGCAGCAACCACAGAGCTGCAAAGTGGAACACACCGTCAATGCCTTGCACCGCCTTCTTGAGAATATCCGGATGCAGCAGTTCACCGCCGAGCGGAAAAATGTTGACGCGCGGATCCCGCAGGGCCTGCGCCATGTTTTCCTCGCTGCCGCGTGACAGGTTGTCATAAACACGAATTTCGGCGACGTCTTCTTTCAGAAGTTCGTCGATCGTGTGCGAGCCGATAAAACCGGCGCCGCCAATGACTAGAAATCGTTTTCCTGTAAGGTCCATGAGGCTACGTTGTCAAGTGTACCACACGTTAGCGGTGTGCCGCAGATTTGCAAAAGAATTCACTGCTGCGTTTCTTCTTTTACAACATATACAATTTTGCCCGGCCTGCTTCAGGCTGTCGTCGGGGTTGGTTGCGGTTCGGATGCAAATGCGTGATGCCACAGCGTGCAAGGTGCGGCAAGGCTGGTTGGCTGTCGGGGCAATATGCGGCAGCCTTGCCCGGTTCGGCACCTGGAGGCCAGGCCGATGTGACCGCCCTTTGGAACGGCCCGGCATGTCTATGGCCTGACTGTCCCGGAATTACGAGTGCCAGGCAGGCGCTGCGATGATCATACCGGGGCGCGTTTTTTGGTCTTTGTCGCCTGCGTGGCGCGGCCCCAGGCCCAGTCGCGGATGACCTTGATCTGCTCGCGCATGGTTTCCGAAAGTGGGACAATACTTCGCGTATGCCGGTAAATGTCCTTGTTGTTGAACTTCCGGCCGCCATCCTGGTTCGCATCGATGCGGGCGGCAATGACGGCCTGTTCGACTTCGGCGCCATTCCAGCCTTCGGTCGTCATGACCAGATAATCGAGGTCGAACTCCTTCGGATCACCGCCCTGGTTGCCGATGTGAATTTTGATGATATTCTTGCGTTCATCGTCGTCCGGCAGGTCGCAGAAGAATACCTGGTCGAAACGACCCTTGCGGATAACCTCTGCTGGCAGATGCTGGATCTGGTTTGCCGTTGCGGCGACGAATACCAAAGGCGGTTTCTCCTGCATCCAGGTGAGAAATGCGGAGAAGACGTGGTTGCCGGCGTTGCCGGATTGTGCCATGCTCAGGCTGTTCTCGATCTCGTCGATCCACATGATCGCGGGCGCCACCGACTCGATGGTGCGGAGCGCTCGGTCGAAGGTGGCTTCCGGTGTGCCGTAGACGCCCGAATTGACCATGTTCATGTCGAGCCTGAACAACGGCAGTTTCCAGAAAGTGGAGACGATTTTGGCACACAGGCTCTTGCCGCAGCCGGAGACGCCCATGATCAGGATACCCTTGGGAATCGGCATGCCCGCATCGACGGCCTCCTGCGTGAATGATGCTTCGCGTTTGATGATCCAGTCTTTGAGGTTTTCCATGCCGCCCATCTGATCAAGACCCAGTTTCTGCGGAATGAATTCCAGAAAGCCGGCTTTCTTCACCAGGATTTTCTTCTCCTCGAATATCTCATTGAAGATCGATTCCTCATCGAGCTTGTTGCCCATCAGGATCCGGTGTGCCAGGTGCGTGACTTCGTTGAGTGTCAGACCGCGAAGCGCCATCCCCACTTCGCTGTGCAGTGTGTCGGGGATCTGGCGGTCGGGATAGGTCTTCTGGATCCGCAAAAACTGGTGGAGCAGTTCCTCCGGTATCGGCAGGCCGATATCAACGAGGGTGACTTCTTTCTCGATCGACCGCGGGATCGTGGCATCCGGCGAGACCAGGACGATGCTGGTTTGGCCGCTGCCGGTCAGTTCGTAATAGGCGTCGCGTAGTGCCCGCACGACTTCGTGCTGGTCCATGAAGTCGGGCATGTCCTTCATGACGTAGAAGCCGGGATGCGGATTTTTCGTAATCGTCTGGATCGCGGTCACGGGGTCTGTGGTCTGGCTCTTGCCCGGCGAGGGAAGGATCCCCGATGTGCATGACCAGGTGGAGACCTGCGCGTTTTCGTAACAGTCAGGCGCGATGGCGCGGAGGGTCTCCTCAACGCGGTTTTCTTCCGGCGTCTGCAGGAAGATCAACGGATTGCGGCCATTCACCGCATTCTGGATCTGTTCGGCAAATGTACTCATGGCTTGGTCCAGTTGCTTGAGTGTTGCACAGAAAGCCTGCAGTCGCTTGGGTCGGCAGCAGCGGAACGCTATATTGCTGTCGGGGTTGCGATAACAGTACCCTATGAGGTATAGGGCAAGTTTGGTATGATTTCAAGTCGAGGAAACGATCTCGTGGCGTCCAATCGCGTGGCAGTGCCAGAGGAAGTTGTGGAAGCCACGATAGCGGCCTATCTGGCCGGCTACTTCCCGATGTCAGAGGATGGCGAACTCGATTACTTTACCTGTGATCCGCGGTCATTGTATCTTTTCGACTGTTTCCACGTGCCCACGAAGCTGCGCCGCTTCTATCGCAAGCACACCTTTGATCTGAAGATTGACAACGCGTTCGAGCCTGTCGTGCGTGCGTGCCGGGTCGGGCGCCCCGAGTGGATCAGCGAGTTTCAGGTACAACTCTACATCGAATTGTTCAATCGCGGATGTGCGCATTCGATCGAGGCTTGGCAAGACGGCAAGCTGGTGGGCGGCATATTCGGAACCCATTTTGGTGCTGCGTTCCTGGCCGAATCGATGTTTTATCAGGTCACTCACGCGTCGAACGTCTGCTTGGTTTATCTCATGGAGCGGCTGCAGTACGGCGGCTTTCACTTCTGCGACATTCAGTACGCCAATGAACATACAGCGCGCTTCAACCCGGTTGACATAGAACTGCCTGAGTTCCAGAAGATGTATCAGCGGGCGGTCAGCGGCGAAGCAACACTGGCGCCGTGAAGCCGGATGGAGAACCGTTGATGTCTGCGCCTGTGCCGGTAAAAATGGGGGGACTGACTGGGATTAGCGTTTCCGCGGTCCCAGCGTTACGGTGAACTGATTTGGCGCAGAGCCTCATAAGCGATGACGGCGACGGTGCTGGCGAGGTTGTGGCTGCGCGCATTCTGGCCAGGCATCGGCAGGATATAAAGGTCGTCCTTGTATTCGTCGTACAGACGTGCCGGCAGACCGCTGGTTTCGTTGCCGAACACTAGATAGTCACCGTCCGCGAATTCGAATTCCCAATATGGTCGCGTCCCCTTCGTACTCGCGAAGAAAAGACGCTGCGGTTGCTCACTCGCGACGAATTCGTCCCAGCCACTGTGCTGCCGACAGTCGAGGTGCGGCCAGTAATCGAGCCCGGCTCGACGACGGTGTGCTTCGTCGAGCTTGAACCCCAGCGGTCCGATCAGGTGGAGACGCGCGTCGAGACACACGCACATGCGCCCGATCGACCCCGTGTTCTGCGGGATTTCCGGGGCCACTAGCACGATGTTTAGTTTCACAGGTTCCATTGCAGCGCTAACTTCCCTTAGCTTTTTTCTCTGGCAGCGCGACATGTGTCTGCGCGCCCAGGCAAATACAATATACCAACGCCAGTGCAGAACATGACACAACCCGAGCCGCAATCTGAGCAGTTTGCAATCAGCGATCGTTCACAGCAGTTCCGCCAGTCATTCTTTCCTTCGGCATCGGCGGAGGATTGGTGCGACTGGCGCTGGCAGCTTCGACATCGTTTGCGCGAGACAGAGGACCTGGCGAAGATTTTCGAGTTGTCGCCGGCCGAGCACCAGGCGTTGACCCAGCCGGGGCGTGCGTTTCCAGTGAGCATCACGCCCTATTATGCCAGCCTGCTCGACCGCAGCGATCCGTTGTCGCCATTGCGTCGCACGATGTTGCCGGTGCCGGACGAGTTTGTCGCGTCACACGGTGAGATGTCGGACCCGCTGGCCGAAGACCGACACTCGCCGGTGCCTGGTATCGTACACCGCTACCCGGACCGGGTGCTTTTCCTGGTCACCGATTTCTGCCCCGTTTACTGCCGCTACTGCACGCGTTCGCGGTTGGTCGGCGGTAATGCCGAGTTCGACATCAATCTCGAGCAATGGCGGCGTGGTATCGATTACATCGCGGCGACCAAGTCTGTGCGCGATGTTCTGGTTTCCGGCGGCGACCCTCTGATCTACAGTGACGAGCGGTTGGACTGGCTGTTGCAGCGGTTGCATGCGATTCCGCATGTCGACATGATCCGCATCGGCACGAAGATCCCACTGGCCATGCCGCAGCGCGTCACACCGGCGCTGTGCGAGATGCTGCGGCGTTACCATCCGCTGTACGTCAGCCTGCATGTCACGCATCCGCACGAGATCACGCCGGAGTCGGCACAGGCCTGTGAGCGCCTGGCGGATGCCGGTATTCCGATCGGCAGCCAGACAGTGCTGTTGAAAGGCGTCAATGACGATCCCGAAATCGTTCGCCGACTTATGCACGAGCTGCTGAAGATTCGCGTGCGTCCGTACTATCTGCTGCAATGCGATCCGATCACCGGATCTGCCCATTTCCGGACTCGGGTCGACAGTGGGGTCGAGATCATCGCGCAATTGCGCGGCCACACCAGCGGCTATGCCGTGCCCCACTTTATTGTTGACACGCCGGGCGGCGGCGGCAAGTTCTCGTTGGTTCCGGACCATATCGACGGCCGGGACGGCGATGATCTGCTGATTACGAATTATGAAGGCCGCACTGGTTTCCGATATCCGGACCCGGTCGGCTGACGAGAGACATTGCCCCCTGGATGCTCAATGACTTCACAGGCCGGGGCGGTGGTGGCGGCGAGTAGATTGCAGTCACTGAACATTTCAATATAGTATGGGATCTGAACGAAAACGGCTGGTCCATGCGCGTTTAAGGTCGTTTGGGCTGCGTCGTGACGCGGACCGCGATCTCATGGCGGACGCCTTTTCCCGTTTATTCCCCAACTGCAAACCTCTGGCTGTTTTTTTTGCACAAGAAACCGACAAAAACGAAAGCGATTGAATTGGTCGCCGTCATCGACATCGGTTCCAGCGCCATCCGCATGGTGGTCGCGGAGATGCACGGACCCGGCAGATGGAAGGTTATCGACGGTGCCGATCAACCTGTCGGCCTGGGCCGGGACGTGTTCCTCACCGGAACCATCACCCGGGACTCGGCGACACAGACGCTGCAGATCCTGCACGCGTTCCTCGAGCAGATTGCTGGGTGGCAGATCAAGCCGGAAAACATCACGGCAATCGGGACCAGCGCGCTGCGGGAAGCCCAGAACCGGGATATGTTCGTCGACAAGATCGATTTACGTACCGGGCTGAAGATCAGTATCATTGAAGGCGTCGAAGCGAATCGCCTGACTTATATCGCAGTGCGCAACGCCCTGCGTGTGGTTCGTCCGGGGTTCAGTCGTGCCAACTCAATGATCATCGAGGTGGGTGGCGGCAGTACGGAGGTGATGTTGTTGCATGCCGGCAAGATGGTTGCTGCACATACTTTGAACACCGGCACGGTGCGCTTGGAAACGGAGATCAAGGCGGTTACCGGCTTTGGCGGTTATCTCGAGCGATTTCTGCGGGAACACGTGCGTTCGACGCTGGAGACGCTCAACACCGAGTTCAAACTCAAGCGTGTCAAGACTTTTGTGGCCGTCGGCGGCGACGCCCGGCTGGCGGCGCGTGAAGTTGGCCGAGAGATAGCCGATACGTATCACGTAGTCGACAAAGCCGCGTTTGAACAGCTCCTTCGGCGGCTGCAGTCGATGTCGACGGACGAATGCGTGCAGCGCCTGCACATTTCCTATGCCGATGCCGAGACGCTGGTTCCCGGACTTCTGATTTACCTGTGCTTCATGGACGACACCAGTGCGACCGAAATGATCGTGCCGACGGTCAGCATCCGTGACGGCGTGCTGTTGGGGTTGTCGCAAGGTACGGATGAGTTCAAGGCAGAGTTTAATTCGCAGATCATTGCGTCGGCTGTCAGTCTCGGGAACAAATACGGCTTTGACGAGGCACATGGCCGGCACACCGCTAAACTGGCACTGCAGATTTTCGATCATCTGCAATCAGAGCACGGTCTCGATGCCCACCGCCGGCTGTTGCTCGAGGTCGCGGCGCTGGTGCATGATATCGGTCGATGCATCAATGCCCGCGATCACCATAAGCACAGCGAATATGTCGTTGCCAACTCCGAAATCTTCGGGTTGCATGAGAATGAACTCAACATCGTCTCGAATGTCGTACGCTTTCATCGCAGTTCGCCGCCGAACAAATCGCATATTCGCTTCATGGGGTTATCGACGGAGGACCGTATCGTGGTTACAAAACTGGCGGCTATTTTGAGAATCGCCGATGCCCTGGACCGCGGCCATCAGTCGCGCATCCGCAAGATCGAACTGGAATCGTTTGGGGACGAACTGAGCATCCGCTGCCACCCGCACGGTGACCTTGCCGGGGAGCGGCTGGCGCTGGTTACGTGCAGCCAGATGTTCGAGGACCTGTTCGGTATGAAAGTCGTGGCGGAATAATCTGTGAACGCGAAACACAAGACCACGAAACAACGACACCAGCCGGCACAGTTCTTCGATCGTGAACTGAGCTGGGTCGAGTTCAACGCACGCGTGCTGAGCGAAGCTTTGCAGCCGGAGCTCCCGCCGCTGGAACGCTTGAAGTTCCTGAGCATCGTAAGTTCGAACTTCGACGAGTTCTTCATGGTCCGCGTGGCAGCAGTCAGAAGCCGGCCAAAGACCACTGCCAGCCTCGCGGGGATGATGCCGGACGAAACGCTGCAGGCGATCAGCGAGCGTGTCCGCGACACTATTTCGCAACAGTACAAATGTCTGCTCGAGGATGTGTTGCCGGCAATCAGCAAGCGGGTCAAATTCTCAAAGCCGGCCGAGTACAATGCCACGCAGCGGCAGTTCGTCCAGGACCTTTTCCAGAACGCAATCTTCCCGACCCTGACGCCACTGAAGGTCGGGGCGGATGCCAACCCCGCTTTCGGGCGCAATCTGATCCTGCACATCCTTTTTGAATTGACTTCGGCCGGTCAGCACGACGATCAGACGCAGATGGTCGTCGTACCCGTGCCCGGGAGCCTCGACCGTTTCTGCAAACTGCCGGTCGACGACAAGAGCTACTGCTACACACTCATCGAAGACATCATCATCGACAATGCTGCGTCGTTGTTTTCCGGTTACGAGATTACCGACCATCTCGTCTGGCGCGTGACGCGCGATGCCGACCCCGGGATTGACGAAGAGCGTGACAAGGATTTTGTCGCGGTAATGGCGGAGATGCTCGTGCGCCGGCAACACGGCGGCGCCGTCCGGCTCGAAGCTGATACCGACAGCGGCCCGTTGCTGAAAAAACTGCAGGCGATGAACAATCTCAGGCCTCGCGATACTTACTTAATCCCAGGCCCAATTGATTTGAAGCCGTTCATGAAGCTGGCGTTTCTGCCCGGTTTGGACAGCATGCGGCGGAAGCCGTGGCAGCCGCAACAACCCCGCGACATCCCGAAGAACGCCGACATTTTCGAAGTACTGCAGGACCGTGACGTCCTCATTCATCTGCCCTATGAGAGCTTTGACCCGATTATACAACTCCTGAGTCAGGCCGCCATCGATGAGAATGTGCTGGCCATCAAGATCACGTTGTACCGCACCAGCGGTGACTCCCCGATCATCGATGCACTGGCCCGCGCTGCGGTGAACGGCAAGCAGGTGACCGCCGTCGTCGAACTGAAGGCACGCTTCGACGAACAACAGAACATTGGCTGGGTTGACAAACTGCAACGCGTCGGAGTCATCGTGATTTACGGCATTGCCGAGCTCAAGATCCACTCCAAGGCGTGCATGATCGTCCGTCGCGAGCGCAGCGGCATCCAGCGCTATGTACATCTTGGGACCGGAAATTATAACGACAGTACCGCCAGACTTTATTCGGACCTTGGACTGCTGACTACGAACGAGCAGATCACTTATGAGACGGCGCTGTACTTCAATTCCATTACCGGCTATTCGTCGGTGCCGGGGCTCCGCCACCTGGCCATGGCGCCGGTGGCGTTGAAACGCAAGGTGATCAGTCTGATTCGACGTGAGTCGGAACGCACCAATCGTCACGATCCGGGCAGCATCATGGCCAAGCTGAATTCGCTGGCCGATCCCGACGTCATCGAAGCGCTCTATGAAGCTTCACAGGCCGGTGTGCAGATTCAGTTGAACATTCGCGGTGTTTGCCAGCTCGTGCCAGGGGTGAAGGGGCTGAGCGACAACATTCGCGTCGTCAGCATTGTCGATGGTTTCCTCGAGCATAGCCGCATCCTCTGCGTCCACAACGGCGGTGCCGATGAGTTGTACCTGTCCAGTGCCGACTGGATGCCGCGCAATCTCGAACACCGTGTCGAATTGATGTTTCCGGTTGAACAGGACAATCTCAAGCGGCGTTTGATGGACCTTTTGGAACTGTATTTCAACGACAACACGAACTCCCACGAGCTGCAGAGCGACGGTGTCTGGGTACGGCAGTCGCCGAAGCGCGGCGGCCAGATCCGTGCTCAGGAACGCCTTTGCCAAACTGCTTTGCAACACACCGAGTCACTCAAAACTTCGTCGCACAAGAAGTTCACGGTCCGGCGCGAGCCGCCGAACTGACAGTTTGGTCAGCCCGACAACTCGATCTCGACCTTCTCGCGGGCCAAGACCGAATTGGGTAATCGCGCCCGATGCTGCAACCCCAGGCCTGCAGCATCGCATCGTTGTGCCCGGGTCGTGATGAGGGGGCCGTTGTGGCTGATGTCGAACCTCAACACTATCGTCGGCAAAGTCAACTGGGCCATCGGGCAGGGCGTGGACGTCGTCAGCAAAGCGCAGAAACCCCTCACCGAAAATTCCGATACCGGTAAAAATGCAGAGTTTGCAGACGTGCTGCCATGCAGAGTTGTGCTCGCCGGGCATCGCGCTGCCAATCAATTTTCGTTAATTGATGCTTCACGTTTTCTCTCCTGCAATTTCCCGGCCGCTGCGCGTACATTATCCCATGTCCGATACTGACCAGCAATCGTGCCGTGCGGAGATCGCACCGGTGCTCGGGTTTTACGCGATCCTTCTGATGATCCTGGCGTATCCCTTTATGAGGGGCGAACTGCTGGCGGCTTACGACTTGGCCGAGCAGTTCCTGCCGTTCCGTGCATTCTATGCCGCCTGCCTGGAAGAAGGCTCTCTCGGCCTGTGGAACCCATGGCTGTGCCGTGGCTACAATCACCTTGGGGAAGGGCAGGCAGGCCTCCTGCATCCGGCCCATATTCTGGCCTACAAATGCCTGCCGCTGCGGGTCGGAATCATCCTGGAGTCGCTGGCGTACTATCCGGTGGCAATTCTCGGGATGTATCTGTTCGTACGCCGTTGCCTGCGTTTCCTGCCGATACCGGCGCTTCTGGCGGGCGGCCTGTTCGGGTTCTGTACATTCAGTCTGGCACATTTCCCGCACATTAATATGGTGTGGGTGTACGTGCATCTGCCGTACATGTTGCTGGCCGTGCACCGCTGTCTGTGCGGCAGGCGGCGGACACAGTATGCCGCTTTGTTAGCCCTGTTGTATGCCTCGATGCTGCTGCTTGGGCATCCGCAGCAGGTGTGGATCAATTCGCTGGCGATCGTCATGTACGGCGTCTTCGTGCTGGTGCGTGAGACCGATCGCCGACGGGTGATCAGAGGTGCCGGTATCGCTGCAGCGGGTGTGATATTCGGGGCGGCGCTGGGCGCCCCGCAACTTTTGCCGTCCGTGGAGTACGTCAACGCATCGCCGCGCGGTGAGATTGCCGGTGAGGCACGGCAGGCGTACTCACTGGAGCCGATCAATCTGCTGCCGAACCTGTCGCCGTTCCTGTTCGAGGACAAAGTTGTCGGGCACTGGCAAGGGCAGGGCGATGACCGACACGTATTCGCGTCGAAGCAGGAAACGCCGGCCTATTTCGGAATTGCGCCCCTGGTTTTGATTGTCATTGTCTTTGTCCTGCACCGTCAGTTGCTGCAGACGACCTACCGGAAGGAATCGATTGCGGCGGTGTCGCTGCTGGTGGTGACGGTGTTGCTCATGCTCGGCAGGTACGGCGTGCTCAACACACTGCTCGAGTGTGTGCCGCTGATCTCGCAGTTTCGGGCGCCGGGACGGTACATGTCGATTTTGTGCGCGGCAATTGCGGTGTTGGCAGGGTTGGCGCTACACTGGCTCACGACACGCCCGTCGAGCTTCGACCGGGGTGCTTGGATTGCGGTGTTCACAATACCGCTTCTATCGACGTTGCTGTTGTTATACGCCATACTGATGGGATCATTACTGATCGACGGGATGGTCGTTGAGTTCAATCGGGTCGCACTGCTGATCGTCGGCCCGGTGGTTGCGGTACTGACTGCTGCCACAGTGATCGTGTTCAACCGTCGGGCAGACAAGCATTCGGGCGTCGCCAGGCTTCTCGGTGGACTGCTGCTGCTTATCTGTGTGGCTGATATTGCGGTCTGCAGCTTCCAGATTCCTTTGACCGCCGCGCGCACCAGTATCGATGATTTTCTACAGAAAACCAAGGACATGCGGTTGACCGCCGACCAGTCGGATTTCCGGTACGTTGGTAAACTCAACCGTTCATGGTGGCAGGGCATGCGGCAGGCGAGCGGCTATCTGGGCATTCCGCCGCCGGAGCCACTCGACCTGTTCGGTGAGCGGGGAACCGGTTTGACACGTCAGCATCTGCAACTGGTGAGTGTCATGTATGCCGTCGGCGCCCAGACGATCTTTACGATTCCCGAGTATATGCCGCGTTTTCGCCTGGTAAATACGCTCCGGCACAGCGACTCACCGCTGGAGGAATTGGCCGCAGTCGACTTGCAGAGCGTGGTGCTTTGCCAGCCTGAGGCAGGCGCGGCATTCGCCGGGCCGTCCTTGCTGCGGCAATCGAGCGGACAGGTCGATGCGTCCTTTGAACACGTGCGGATGCTCAATGAAACGCCGGAGCATCTTGGATTCGCTGTCGCAACGAGCTTCGAAGACCGCATGCTGGTCTTGTCAGACACCTGGACCAGGGATTGGCATGCAACCTTGAACGGCGAACCCGTGCCGCTGCTTCCCTTGTTCGACGGTGTCCTGCGCGGCGTCCACATCCCCAAGGCAGGCAAACATACTGTCGAGATGTTCTACCGTCCGGTGGGCTTTCATCGCGGCCTGATAATCGCTGGAGGCGCACTGGCTGTGGCGCTGGCACTGTTTTTTTTCGGCGTTGTCAGGCGTAAGCACCAAAGTGGTACGGTTCCTGCGCAACTGGAAGGCGATGGGGCGAAAGAGTGAAGATGGTCGGGATGACTGGATTCGAACCAGCGACCTTTTGACCCCCAGTCAAACGCGCTACCAAACTGCGCTACATCCCGATGAAAACTGGAGTTTCGAGGGAATGGCTAAAATAGACTCACCGGTACAGAACACAAGGGAAAGCAGTACTTTTTTAATGGATTACGTCCAAAGAAATATAGACTTTGTGCAACCGGACGTCCGGTTGTCAGAACCGGTAATCTTTTTGGCGAAATATGTGAAAATCGGCGCACAGACTGTACTGTACATGCGTAAGGATGCGTGTGTGCATAAGCACGGGCGAAAACTCGGCACTGACGACAATCCAGCATGGCAGGGATTCTATATGGACTGCGATTTGTGCGGCGACAACGAGGCGACGAACCACATTCAGATGGTTATCGACGGTGACAAGAAGTCATTGCATCTGTGTTCACACTGCGCCAACAAGAAGAAGGTCAACCCGAATATGTTCGAGGGCGTTGCCCTGGCGGAGCTTTTGTACAATTTCGCGGACATGACCAAGAAAACCCCGACCGAACAGCCCGCGATCGTGCCGCAGATAAGTTGTCCCACCTGCGAGTTGACCAGCACCGAGTTTCAGAAGTCCGGATTGCTTGGCTGTGCCGACTGCTACGAAGTCTTCAAGCCTTTCCTGCTCGAAGCCCTGCCGTCACTGCACAAGGGTGTGAATCATGTCGGCAAAATGATTGAACTTTCCGATGACGGCAGCGTGCCTGCTTTCGCTGTCGAAGCGCCGGTGAATCGTGTCAAGGATCTGCAGGCAGCCCTGCGCCAGGCAGTCAGCAACGAACATTACGAAGAAGCGGCAGCGTTGCGCGACGAAATCAGAAATCTCACGGAAGAAGAACCGTCGGAAGACGGACTCGACGACGAGTTTCTGTCATGAAAGCAAAAAATCCCATCGACCAACTTGCCGATCAGCCTGTGCAATGGCTCAGTGACGATGGCCCGGATGCCGGAATCACAGTGAGCACACGCATCCGGTTGGCACGTAATCTGGCGGGCATCCCGTTCCCGACGAAGGCCAACACACGCGATCGCCAGGCGGTTCTGCAGATGGTCCGTGAAGCGGTCGCTGGTGTGCCGTTGATGGATGGATGTATCGATGTCAAGATGTCGTCTCTGGCGGAGCTCGACCGCGTGTTCCTGCTCGAACGCCATCTGATCAGCCGTGAGCACTGCAGTACGCGCAAGACTGGCAACAGCGTGTTCGTAGCGCGCGGCGAGAACTGCAGCATCATGGTCAACGAAGAGGATCATCTGCGGTTGCAGGTGATGACTGCCGGCATGCAGCTCGAACAATTGTGGCAACTGGTGGACCACGTCGATTCACTGTTGACCGAGCGGCTGCAGTACGCCTATTCCGATGACCTCGGTTTTCTGACGGCGTGCCCGACCAATGTCGGCACCGGTATCCGCGCCTCGGTGATGCTGCATTTGCCTGGTCTGGTATTTGCCAACCAGATCGAAGCGATCACGCAGGCGGTGCACACGATCGGGTTTGCCGTACGCGGATTGTACGGGGAAGGCTCGGATACGGACGGCAATCTGTTTCAGATCTCGAACCAGTCGACCTTGGGTGAGAGCGAAATTTACATTATCGAGAAGCTCGAAAAGATCATCCGCCAGATCGTTGAGCACGAGCGCAATGCCCGGCAGGTGCTGCTGGAGCGCAAGCCGAAGTATCTCTACGATCACATCGGCCGTGCCTATGGCATTTTGCGCCACGCTTACATCCTCGAATCTTCGGAGGCGCTGCGTCAGTTGTCGGCGTTGCGGCTGGGTATTGACCTGCGCATGTTCTCATCGGTCGACGCGCACACGATCAACGAGCTGCTGGTCATGATCCAGCCGGGGCATCTCCAGAAAATTCACAATCGGACGCTCGATGAAAACGAGCGTGACATCGCCCGCGCCGACATTGTCCGGGGTAGGCTCAGTGGCAGCAAACGCGAGACCACCGACGAACAATCTCATTGAACTGCTGAAGGAGCCGGGTGACCGGTCTCTGGGAACATATAGAAAGGGAGAAGGCAATGCCGAAGGACGAAAACAACGATTTCCCAATGAACAACTTTACACCACGGGCCCAGCAGGTGCTGAGTCTGGCGAAGAAGGAAGCTCGCCGCTTCGGGCATGACTATGTCGGCACCGAACACGTCCTTCTTGGCCTGATCAAGCTTGGACAGGGCGTTGCGGTCAGTGTGCTGCAATCGATGAATCTTGACCTCGATACCGTGCGCATGGAAGTGGAGAAACATTCCGGCACCGGCGGCGCCACTATGCAGGAAGGCGACATCCCGTACACGCCGCGAGTCAAGAAAGTTTTGCAGCTCGCAGCCAGCGAAGCACGGTCGCTCAACTACAATTACATTGGCACCGAACACATTCTTTTGGGACTTTTAAAGGAAGGTGAGGGCGTTGCGGCAAAGATCTTGCGTAGTCTTGATGTCGATGCCGATACGGTTCGCACGGAAGTGCTCAGGGCATTGGACCCCAATTTTATTCCACCGGAAACGAAAGAGGAAAATGAGATGAGTGCAGGTCCCGTCGCTGCCGAAGAAAAAATGCCGGCTCTCAAGGCGTTTGGTCGTGATTTGACCGAACTCGCGGTGGCCGGCAAGTTGGACCCTGTGATCGGCCGTGCCCATGAGATTGAACGCGTCATCCAAATCCTTTGTCGCCGTACCAAGAATAACCCCGTGCTGATCGGCGAAGCCGGTGTCGGCAAGACGGCTATTGTCGAAGGCCTGGCACAGGCAATTATCAAGGGGGAGGTTCCCGAGCTGCTTCGCGACAGACTGGTGATCGCACTCGATCTGCCGCTCATGGTGGCCGGCACCAAGTACCGTGGCCAGTTCGAGGAACGCATCAAAGCTGTTATGGACGAGATCGTACGCTCTACCCGGGTCATTCTGTTTATCGATGAGCTGCACACCATCGTCGGTGCCGGTGGCGCCGAAGGAGCGCTCGACGCTTCGAACATTCTCAAGCCCGCATTGTCCCGCGGCGAGATCCAGTGCGTGGGTGCCACGACCATGGACGAGTACCGGAAGTTCATTGAGAAAGACGCTGCCCTCGAGCGCCGCTTCCAGTCGATTATCGTCAACACGCCGTCGATCGTAGAGGCCATCGAAATCCTCGGTGGCGTCAAGTATAAGTACGAGGAACACCACCACGTCACATACACCGACTTGGCGGTCGAATCTGCTGTCAAGCTTTCCGATCGCTACATGCCCGGGCGGCATCTGCCGGACAAAGCCATCGACATCATGGACGAGGCCGGCTCGCGTGCTCGGATCTCGACCATGATCCGACCGCCCGACCTCAAGGATATTGAGAAAAACATCGGCGAGATCAAGAAAGACAAGAAACTGGCGGTGAGCCAGCAGAAATACGAAGAGGCTGCGGCTTTGCGCGACAAGGAGAAAACGCTCAAGGAACTTCTCGAAGAGAGGCGCCTCGAGTGGGAGCAGAAGACCAACGAACACGTCGTCGCCATTGACGAGAACGACATCACGTACGTGGTGGCCAAGCTCACCGGCATTCCTGTGCAGCGCATGGAAGAGGAAGAGGCCGAGCGCCTCCTGCGCATGGAGGAAGAACTGTGCCAGGTCGTTGTTGGTCAGGACATCGCGGTCAACACGGTCTCCCGCGCTTTGCGCCGTTCCCGTGCCGACCTCAAGGACCCGCGGCGGCCGATCGGTTCGTTCATCTTCCTGGGGCCGACCGGCGTTGGCAAGACGTTGCTGGCGAAGTCACTGGCCGAGTTCATGTTCGGCGATGCCGATGCGCTCATCCAGATCGACATGTCCGAGTACATGGAGAAATTCAATGTGAGTCGTCTCGTTGGTTCGCCGCCGGGTTATGTCGGCCATGGCGAAGGCGGGCAGCTGACCGAGAAAGTGCGCCGCCGACCGTATGCGGTCGTGCTGTTCGACGAGATTGAGAAGGCGCACTCGGATGTCACCAACATGTTGCTGCAGATTCTCGAAGAAGGCCAACTCACCGACAGCCTCGGTGTGCGCGTCGATTTCCGCAACACAATCGTGATCATGACCTCGAACGTCGGTGCCGGCGAATTGAAGAAGCCAACGCTTGGGTTTAGCAGTGAGTCCGCACTCGACAATAATCACGACCTGATGAAGGAACGCCTGGAAGCCGAGGCCAAGAAGAAGTTCCGTCCGGAGTTCATAAACCGTGTTGATGAAATCATCGTCTTCAATCAGTTGCAGAACGACCATCTGATGTCGATCATCGAACTGGAGGTCAATAAGATCCGCCAGCGCCTGGAGCAGCACGGCATTTGTTTGATCTACGGCGACAAGGTTCGTGAGTTCCTGATCGAGGTCGGCTACAAGGCGGAGTATGGGGCGCGGACGTTGCGTCGCGTTGTCGAGCGCTATATCGAGGACCCGCTGGCGGAAGAGATTCTGCGGCAAAATATCCAGAAAGGCTCGGTCGTGCGTCTTGAACCCGATGGCAAAAAGCTGCTGTTTTTTCCAGAAACTCCGGACGCGCCGAATGTCGGCGAAGTCCCGGATGAAGAGGTTGCCGAGCACTGAGGTGACGATTTTTGATGGTGGCGCCGACTCGGAAGGGTGCCGGTACCACTTGACTGTATACACTTGGGAGTGTATCTTAGTTCTAATCTCAACCGACCGAACAGAACCGGTTTTCGGGCGAACACCTCTACCTTCCCAGAGGTAACGCTGCTGCCGATAAAGGCCGGACCAGAGGCGAATGCGTCAAAGCACCTCCATAGACGTTGCGGAAGGCCGCGCACGGACTGATCGTCGTATCGATTATTACGACGATCAGGACGTCATCCAGAAGTATCTGCGCCAGATGGGCACTCTGCCCCGCCTGTCGCATGAGGAAGAAGTCTTCTATACCACCGAATATTACCAGGAACGCCTCGAACTCGACGGGCTCCTGTGCCACTTTCCTGTTGTCCTGCAGAAAAACATCAGCGAGTGCAGGAGCAGCGAGATCTTTGAAGTTGCCAGTGAAGGCTCGGCTGCCGATTACGACACGCTCGAAGTTAAGAAAGAGCGTATCCTGCATCTGATTGACGCCCTTGAGAAGACCGCCGAGCACCTCTACGTCATCCGCAAGCAGGTGAGCGAAAAGTCGCAGGGCAAGCGGAACCTGATGTACCAGTCACTGGAGCGACTCATCCAGCGCTTCCACTTCCATGGCAAACTCTATCAGGATTGTATCATCGAACTAAACGGCTACGTCGATGCCGTCAACGGCAAGAACCACGACGTGGATACCAACGAGCTCGTTGATATCATCTCGATGCCGATCAAAGCTTTCATGCAGGTCATGCCGCGACTCAGTCATTGCGCCCGTCACATGGAATGCGCCCGTAACGCGCTGATCGAGGCGAATCTCCGGCTGGTCATCAGCGTTGCAAAGAAATATCTCAACTGCGGACTGCCATTGCTTGACCTGATCCAGGAAGGCAATATCGGCTTGATGCAGGCGATTGACCGTTTCGAACCGCAGCGCGGTCATCGCTTCAGTACTTATGCCGTCTGGTGGATCCGCCAGTCCGTTACGCACGCATTGTCGATGAATTCGCGGACCATTCGGATCCCAGTCAACATGGCTAACGCCTTGCATCGCATCCGCAAGACCGAGCGCGTGCTGTTGCAGAAGCTCGGCCGGGAGCCGACGCCTGAGGAAATCGGCGAGTGTGTCGATATTTCCGCCGAACGCGTCCGTGCTCTCCGTAAGATGGAACGCCAGACGATTTCGCTGCAGACCGAGCTCGGACAAGACGACGATTTCCACGTCTACGATATTATCTTCGATCGTTCGACGAAATCACCCTCGGAAGAAGCATCCGATAATCTTCTGGCGGAGACGATTTCTGATGTTCTGGAAACGCTGAATGAGCGTGAGCGCAATATTATTACTCATCGGTTCGGCCTGCTCAATTGCCCGATCCTTACCCTCGAGCAACTCAGCAGTCAGTTTGATGTCACGCATGAGCGTATTCGGCAGATTGAAAAGATCGCGCTCAATAAACTGCGCCATCCCAGTCGACGCCGGTTCTTCGACGACTACCTCTAATGCCGAACGGCACCGATTCGCGTCTTTGTGGCACGGTGGATATCCTGCCCGTGAATCCGAATCTTAAAGTACCGATTCATATTTCCTTTGCCGGACGGTGAACTGCTGATTGCCCTGGACGATTCCGAAACGAGAGCAGGAATGTGCCCTGCCATGGAGCCAAACTTTTTTGTCTCCTTTTTTTTGTCTATTTCGCCCCATACGATTTGCCTGTAAAGGCGGTATCTTTGCAGTATATTGATTGTAAGTCACAAACAGAACGGATTTTTGCGTCCGTTTATTCATTGCCTTTCAATTCTTCAACCTTTTGTTTTTTTTACCCTTCCTGCCATGCCAGACGTCACCATTTATCACAATCCGCGCTGCAGCAAGAGCCGCGAGACCCTCGAACTTCTGCAGAGCAAAGGCATTGAACCCGAGATTGTCGAGTACTTGTGGGTCACTCCCGATGCCGATGGACTGCACACACTGCTGGCGCAACTCGGTATGGAACCGCATGAGCTTATTCGCCGCAAGGAAAGCGTCCTCGCGGAAGAAGACATTGATGTCGATGCGCTCGACGGTGACGCACTGGTCGATCTGATGGTCGAGCACCCGATCCTGATCGAGCGGCCTATCGTTGTTTGTAACGGTCTCGCCTGTCTCGGTCGGCCGCCGGAGCGGGTTGCCGACATTCTCTGATCGCAAACCCGCACCACCGATGTGCCATGCACGGATTCCTTCGCCTTGCCGCTGCCATCCCGGATGTGCGGGTTGCCGACGTTAATCACAACGTCGAGCAGATCGTTGCGCTTACGCGTATGGCGGCGGACGAGGACGTGGCGCTGGCGGTGTTCCCGGAATTGTCGGTCACCGGCTATACCTGTGCCGATCTTTTTTTTCAGAGTTGCCTCACCGACACCGCCTTTGAAGCGCTTGACCGTATCGCGCAGGAAACGAAATCCTGTGACACGATCATCGTAGTCGGCGCGCCGCTGTATCATGGCAACCGGCTCTACAACTGTGGCATCGTGATGCAGTCCGGACTGGTCCGCGGTGTGGTGCCCAAGAGTTTTCTGCCAAACTACAAGGAATTCCACGAGAAACGCTGGTTCACGCCGGGCGTCGATGTCTTCGACGAATTGATCACACTCAACGGCGAAGAGGTCCCTTTCGGTGTCGACCTGGTCTTTGCCGGCGAGCACAATCTGGTTTTGGGCGTCGAGATCTGCGAGGATCTGTGGAACGTTGTACCGCCGAGTTCACGTCTTGCTCAGGCCGGCGCCACGGTCATTGCCAACCTCTCGGCCAGCAACGAGCTTGTCGGCAAGGCTGACTACCGGCGCGACCTCGTTCGCGGACAGAGCGCTCGCTGTGTCGCTGCCTATGTATACAGCGGTGCCGGCCCGCGTGAATCTACCACCGATGTTGTTTTCGGCGGCCACGGGCTGATTGCCGAAAACGGCATAGTGCTGGCCGAAACCGCCAGATTCGCAGCCAGCCATGAATTGCTGTGCGGCGATGTCGACTGCGAGCGCCTGCGCGCGACGCGGGTTTCGGAAACGGTAATGCCGGACAATGACACGCTCGGAGTCCGGGGCATTGAACTGTCTTCGCTGACTGTTCCTTCGGCATTGCGCCGGAAGGTGACGCCGCTGCCGTTTGTCCCGTCTGAGCCGTCCATACGCGATGAGCGCTGCCATGAAATTTTCAGCATCCAGTCCTGCGGTCTCGCCAAACGTCTCGAGCATACCCACGCCGATATCGTTGTCATCGGTGTGTCCGGCGGGCTTGATTCGACGCTGGCCCTGCTGGTTGCCCGTGCCGCCTTTGAACGTCTGGGGCATGACCTTGACCACATCATCGCTGTCACCATGCCCGGGTTCGGAACGTCGAAGCGCACCTTTACGAATGCCGTGTCTCTGTGTCGGGCGATCGGTGCCGAATTGAGGGAGATTGATATTATACCCGCCTGCCGCCAGCACTTCGCGGATATTGGTCATGATCCGGAGCAGCACGATGTCACCTATGAGAACGTGCAGGCTCGTGAGCGAATGCAATTGCTCATGGATATCGCCAACCGCGAGCGCGGCCTGGTTGTCGGCACCGGCGACCTCTCCGAGCTCGCACTCGGATGGTGCACCTACAACGGCGATCACATGTCCATGTACGCGGTTAACAGCGGCGTTCCGAAAACCTTGATTCAATACCTTGTTCGCTGGGTAGCCGACCAAAGCAGCGCCGAGGTGCGCGACGTGCTGCTCGACATCCTCGACACCCCGATCACACCGGAACTGCTACCGGCCCACGAGAATGGTGAAATTGCGCAGAAGACGGAAGAGGTCATCGGTCCCTACGAGCTGCATGACTTTTTTCTCTATCATACGGTCAAGTACGGTGCGCGCCCGCGAAAAATTTGCTTTCTGGCGGAGCATGCTTTCGACGGCAAATACACCTCGAAAGAGATCAAGCGCTGGCTCGATGTATTCGTCAAGCGTTTCTTCTCGCAGCAGTTCAAACGCAGCTGCATTCCGGATGGCCCGAAAGTTGGTACCATCTCCCTGTCGCCTCGTGGCGACTGGCGGATGCCGTCCGATGCGGTCGACGATCTCTGGCGCGACGATATCTGAAGATACGATAACGGACGGGATTGACTTCCGCTTGCCTTACCTGCTTTCTTGACGTCACATCGGGCGCTGCCCGGGATCTGACCGGTTGGCTACAGCAGGCCGGGGTATCCCGCCGGCGCATCGAACAGCAACGTGACGCCGGGCCAGGTGTGGCCCGCAAAGTCTGGGCCCACAGTCCCGCAGCGGGCTGGGAGCGCGTAGATGCTGTCCCTCGCAGAGGCTGAACGCACCTCTACGCCCGGAACTGCTACGGTCTCGTCTACCACAGCAGCCATGAAATCGCAATCGCGATCGGCAGCAGTAGCATCCCCAGACAACCCTTGCCTGTGCCCGCCTGTTTCTGCTGCATGTCCTGCAGAGCCTGCCTCACGCCCGCGACAATCGCTCTGGCGGTGTCCGGCGGCAGGTCGGCGTCCAGCAGTGTCTGATGTATCCGGTCCGGGCCCTGGCTTTTTTCGAATATCGCTTCGAGTGCCAATCGCACCGCCGCAATCAGCGTGTCCGCCTGCACCTCGTCAAAGCCATCCTGCATCATCGACTGGCGCATGTCACCCAGGTCCTGCTGCGCGATGAGTAGGTAAACAATGGCCGCTATTGTCTCGACCAGCGTCTCCGATGCATCGTTGCCCAGCTTCTCCAGGACATTGGTGGTCGGCACCATGTCCTCCATCGGGATCTGGGCATTCTCGAGCTGCATCAGGATATTGAAATCCCGATCGATATCGAGCTCCGGCAGGTACGTGGCGCTGCCGAGGCGTTCGGCGCGGTCCTCGAGAATCTCCAGTAGACGGTCGCAGGGCAGCGTCAGTTTGTCTTTGTAGTCGACCACCACGTAATCGACCTTGCCGATAATCGTCGGCAGCAGTGTCCAGCTGGCAACACGGATACGCTCCTCCACCATCAGCACATCGGCATGATAGGCGCTGGCGTATTTGCCGACGCGCGTTGCCAGGCGTTCTTCGAATGCCGGCATGTTCTCGTAGGTGCAGCCGGCGAAATCCCCCGTCTTGCAGCCGAGGGTGAAATAGTCGAACGGCAATGGCATTTCATCGGTACCCTGGGATTCGAGTATGGCGGTTACCCTGGTGACCGTCCCGACGAAATCCGTAATCGCGTCTTCAATCGCCTGCTCTGCGGTCAGATTAGCGACGGTGTATTGCTCGCCGTTCTCATGCACCAGGCGGCCGCTGCCGCGCGCCAGTGCCTCGCGTGCAAGGGCGAACCCGGTCTGCCAGTCCCGCCGGCTGGCCAGGGCGATGAAACGCAGGTCGACAGTATCGTCAGCACCGCGCAAAATACTTACGCCGCGTGTTGAACCCGGGCTCCAGATCTTTGCTGCCACGCCGTCGCCGTATCCGCTGAAGTGGGGATCGCTGTACGGCTCGATCCCTTCCTGGGCCAGCACGTCATCGATCACTTGATTCCAGCTCGCTTCCGACAGTGAACAGCCTTCAAATCTGAATTCAATGGGCATGATGGACCGGGTGGTAGTGGTGGGATTGATGCGTACCGTTATGATGCGTCCGCAGTTTGCCCCTGTCAAGACTCAAGCAGTCAGTTTGCAATGGGCTGCACGCCGTTCACGCGCACTCCTACTTGCCGGTTACCGCCGGAACTTTGACGAAATCTTTGACCCGCATGGCTGGGGTGAATACGGCGTATGCGACAGCGACCTTGTCGCTCTTGTTGACGAAAGCATGCGGGACGCCGCGCGGGATGAACAGGACGTTGCCGATCGTGCAGGCCCGGGTCGTACCGTCGATGATGATATCGCCGTGACCGGACAGCACGAAGACTGTCAGATCGTGTTCGGCGTGCAGGTGATATGGCTCACGATCACGGACTCGCACGAGATGGTGCGAGGCATTTTTCGTGCCGCCAAGGTCGATCTTGTGCATGTTCTCGCCGGGTGGCATCGGATGCTCGCGAAGTTCTCTCGGCCAGTTGTCCAAGTGGATGGGGTCGACCCACGAACGCTTCGGCGTGGACCGACAGCCGCTTATGATGCCGACAACGAATATGAGGATCAGGAAGAGGCGGACTCGGGGGCTGTTCATGTCTGTCTCGCAGAGGTGTTGGTGATGTTCGGATCAAGGTAGTTGTAGCCATGCAAAGTGCAACAGAGCTGCCGTTGCATGAGACAAATGAAATCGGCAATGAACAATCGCTCGACAATTCCACTGATGCTGTTACTGTGTCTGCTCAATTTCTTTAGTTTAGTAATCATTCGAACCGGAGGAAGTCTTGATCACGCGCCAGACATTTGAATCACTGTGCGAATTCGATACTGCTTTGCTGGCCAATACGAGGGGCTACCTTGACTCGACTCCACCCGCTGAGTGGTACATGAGCGGGGCAATCAATTCCTTGACACCGGAGATCGCACCGATCGCTGGGATTGCGGTCACCGCAAAGATGGACAGCAGCACGCCCGGCGGCAAGCCGGAGATGGAGAACTACTTCGAACAGGTCGATCGCATGCGCAAGATGGACCTGCCGCTGATCTGGGTCGTAGAGACTGTTGGCTCACGGCCCGACCACGAGTGCGTTCTGGGCGATGGTATGGCTAAGATGCTGCACGCTGCCGGATGCCTCGGGGCTGTATGCGAGAGCTATTGCCGGGACATCCCCGGTTGTAAGGCTGTGCCGTTTGCGGTGTACGGCCTCGGCACGATCGCGCATCACGAAGTCATGCGGTTTCCAGAGGTGGATGTTCCTGTAGCAGTAGGCGGCATCACGATCAATCCCGGCGACATTATCCACGCCGACAGCGAAGGCGTAATACGAATTTCAGAGGAAATAGCGGAGCCGCTGATCGACAAGGCGCCGGACATGCGCGCCTTTGAACAGGCGGTGCACGCGATATGGCGCCGCACGGATGTCGACAGCACCACATGCCGCGAAGAAATGACGAAGGTCTTGGAGCGGTACGGCTTCAAGAAGTAAGACGAGCCCCCGCGCCGGTCATTTTTCGCGGTCAAGAACGCCTCCCGGCCGGGTCGGCGCAATGTCCGTGGCTGCACGCCGGAGCAGGCATACAACATATCAGTCCCCGAGTTCGTCCAATTCAGAAACTGTTCGGACGGCCATGCTCGGGACGGTGTGGCGTTCTCTGACGACTCGCTCGGCTGGCGACAGCAAATCGGACCTTGGCCGAGGCCTGGCTGAATGAGTTGTGGCGGCTTGGCCTGAGACTCTCTTTCCCGACCGGAGCGGTTGCAGGCAATGCCGCCGGAGGGCATAATAATCCCCGGACACACACAGACTGTCGTTCAAGGAATTGTTCATGGATTCAGCACGTGCATTTGCACCCGGCAACATTTCATGCGTCTTCAAGATCGTCGCACACGATGATCCTGCCCGTATGCACTCACTCGGCATGGGTTTCACGGTGGCCGAGGGTGCCACGGTCACCGTTTGTCCGGCATCGGCGACAGCGGTCGTTTTTAATGGGGAATCGATCGAGTTCCCTACCGTAGTGCAGGTCGTTCAGATGTTGACGCCGGCGTCGCTGGCGGTCGATATCTCGACGCCGCTGCCGTTGAGCACGGGCTTTGGTCTGAGCGGGGCATCGGCCCTGGCAACCGCCTATGCGGTGAACGAACTGCTCGATTTGGCGCTCACCGAGGAGGCGCTTGCTATGTCCGCGCACATTGCCGAAGTGGAAAATCTCACCGGCCTTGGCGATGTTTGCGCCCAGTTCCACGGCGGTTGTCTCGCCAAACTTCGTGTCGGCAACCCCCTCTCCGCCGTTTCGCTGCCGGTGGCGGAACAGCCGATCTACTACCGATACTTCGGCCCCATCCGCACTGACGAAGTATTGCGCAGCGCTGAACAGAAAAGACGGATCAATCAGGCGGCGGATACAGTGCTCGGTACGATCGAGGGACTGCTGGAACAAACCTCGGTTGATTTCGATGCGTGTATACGACTGTCGAAGAGGTTTGCTGTGGACAGCGGTCTGTTGAGCGATGAACGCGTGCAGCAATCGATCGCGGAAGTCGAAGGTAGCGGCGGCAGCGCCTCGATGATCATGCTGGGCAATGCCGTTTTCAGTACCGCCGCCTTCACCGGCGCCATCGAGACACGACTGACCAGGCAACGCGGACGTCTGCTGCCATGAGTGATGTCCCGGAAACACATCCACGTTACCTTTCGCTGATGTTGCGCGACCGTATCGTCGCCGGCGTCGAAGCTGGTGTGACATCGATCCACGGCCTCATTGCGCACGGTCGCGGCGAGGCTTTCGACTATCTGATCGGGGAGCGCACACACGACTTTGCAGAGTCCGCAATTGCGGCCGCGGCAGCGATGTTGCAGTCTGCCGGGCACCCGGTTATTTCGGTCAACGGCAATGCCGCAGCACTGGTGCCGAGTGAGTTGGTCGCCCTCGGTGGTTTGGTCGGGGCACCGCTGGAAGTGAACATCTTTCACAGTTCCAAGGACCGTGAGCAGGCCATCTGCGAACATTTTCAGAGGTATGGGGCTTCCGATGTACTGTTGCCGCAGACGGACGCGACGCTGGATCACATCGATTCGAACCGTCGCTTTGTGCATCCGGAAGGCATTCTGAAGGCGGACGTGGTGTTCGTGCCGCTGGAAGATGGTGATCGCTGTGAGGCTCTGCGCAAGATGGGCAAGGATGTTGTGACGGTGGATCTCAATCCGCTGTCACGGACAGCGCGGACAGCATCGGTTACGATTGTCGACAATGTCGTGCGTGCGATGCCGGCGCTGTTGGAAGCTTTGCAGGCGACGCCGGAGGTGCCACGTGATGCGGCGGTGATCCTCAGTCACTTTGACAATGCCAGTGCACTGGCAGCTGCCGCAGCTTGCATGCGCGGCGGCGGGTGAATGATACCCCGGCCATGCGCCGGGAAAAATCATGCTTCGGAAGTGTTCGCCCAGTTTTCTCTTTGCCGAACGCCTTGCGACCCGTTCGGCGAGTGTTCACTGTGCCATCGCGTTAGAGAACCAGACCGCCACCGTAATCCCGTGTGTCAACGCGATTGCGGTCTGCTGCCGCTTCCGGGGGATGTCATTGCTTACGTGCCTCAGCCGCGCTTCTGGATGTTCTTCCAGGTGTCGCGCAGTCCTACGGTGCGGTTGAAGACAGGGCGCTCCGCGGTACTGTCGGGGTCGACACAGAAATAACCTGTGCGTTCGAACTGCACTTTGTCACCAATGCTTGCCGCCGCTAAGCAGGGCTCGGCGCAGCAGTCGGTCAATACCTCGAGCGACTTGGGATTGAGGTTGTCAAGGTAAGTGTCAGTTTCGTTGGTGACGTTGTCGGGGTCGGACTCGGTGAAAAGCTCGTTGTACAGGCGTACTTCCGCCTTTACCGCATGTCGAGCTGACACCCAGTGAATAGTCGACTTGACCTTGCGCCCGTCCGGGGCGTTACCGCCACGGGTTTCCGGGTCATACGTGCAATGCACCTCGATGACTTCGCCGGCGTCGTTTTTGACAAAATCGGTGCAGGTGACGAAGTAGCCATAGCGCAACCGCACCTCGCGACCGGGTGACAGCCGGAAATACTTGCGCGGCGGATCTTCGCGGAAATCGTCCTGCTCGATGTAGAGCTCACGTGAGAACGGGACCTGCCGTTTGCCGGCATCGGCATCCTCGGGATTGTTGACTGCCTCCATCTCTTCGACGAGGTCCTCGGGGTAGTTGTCGATCACCAATTTTAAGGGATGCAGCACTGCCATGCGTCGCGCTGCACGCTTGTTGAGATCTTCGCGCAGGCAGTACTCGAGCAGCCCCATTTCTATGACGTTTTCGCGTTTGGTAACGCCGATGCGTTCACAGAAGGTGCGCACGGACTCCGGCGTGTAGCCGCGTCGGCGCAGACCGCAGATTGTCGGCATGCGCGGGTCGTCCCAGCCATTGACGTGGTTTCCGGTTACGAGCTGGATCAGACGGCGTTTGCTCAGTACGGTGTGTGTCAGATTGAGCCTGGCGAACTCAGTCTGTTCCGGGTGGTAGATGCCCAGTGCTTCGAGATACCAGTTGTACAGCGGCCGATGATCCTCGAACTCGAGCGTGCACAACGAATGCGTCACCTTCTCGGTCGAATCGCTCTGGCCGTGTGTGAAATCGTACATCGGATAGATGCACCACTTATCACCCGTGCGGTGATGCGCTGCATGCAGGATGCGATACATCACAGGGTCACGGAGGTTGAGATTCGGCGCGGCCATATCGACTTTGGCACGCAGCACCCTGCTGCCGTCGGGAAATTCGCCGGCACGCATGCGCTCGAAAAGGTCCAGGTTTTCTTCTGTCGAGCGATCACGGTGCGGGCTGTTCTTGCCAGGTGTGGTCAGGGTGCCGCGGAATTCGCGATGTTCGTCTGCGGTCAAATCGCAGACGAAGGCCTTGCCGTCTTTGATCAGTTGTACGGCCCAGTCGTGGAGTTGATCGAAATAGTCGGAGGCGTAGTATTCGCGATCGGCCCAATCCCAGCCAAGCCAGCGGACGTCTTCCTTGATGGCCTCAACGTACTCAGTCTCTTCCTTGACGGGGTTGGTGTCGTCAAATCGCAGGTTGCAGGAGCCGCCGAACTCGGCGGCAACACCGAAGTTGAGGCAGATACTCTTGGCGTGGCCGATGTGCAGGTAGCCGTTTGGCTCCGGAGGAAATCGCGTAACGACGCGGCCGTCCCATTTGCTGGTGCTCAGATCCTCGGCAACCATGGCGCGAATGAAATCGACAGATTCAGTTTCGGTACTCATATAAAGAATCCACCTGTAAGGTCCAGCAGCAATAAATGACAGGACGGAAGGAAAGATGGTCGGGGTGAGAGGATTTGAACCTCCGACTTCTGCGTCCCGAACGCAGCGCTCTAACCAGACTGAGCCACACCCCGAAGAGCTGAAAACGCAGGTCTTACGGTAGAATCAATTCCGACAAATTCAAGGTTGCGGTACCCCAGAATTTGAGCGGGTCTACCGTAGATGACGACGGTTAAGCATCATAGTTCGATACGGTCGAAGTTGCGCGGTACTTTGAAATTGTGCTGCAGCAGGAACATTTCCATCCAGTCCCGGAGCTGTCTCCAGACCGCGGCATCGTAGCTTGGATACGCGACCGCCGGATTGACGGCGCATTCGCGCATCTGCTCGACTTGCCGGCGGATCGCCGGTTGGTCGTCGAAGCTGGGGAGATTGCCGGATTCCTGCAGCAGGATAAAGGTGGTGCCCAGCACGACCGGCAGACAGGCAACAGGTGTGGCCGTGTTCAAGCGACGAAAGGCCGTGGCGAGTGCCGCATGCAGCTTTGGCATAGGATCTTCCAGGCCGCTGTTGTCGAGTACCAGCCGGCTGAGCCAGCCGGCCGCCTGATAGTGTGCGGCGTTGCGCGGGATGTGGCTGTAAGGATCGAGGCACTCCGCTTCGCGAACGGTGTGCAGGTCGCTCCGGGCGGCCGGTCGATAGACCACACGGATCAGACGGAAGAGGTCGACGGCGGGGAAGCGGCGTTTGCCGGTCTGCAGCGCGCCGCGCAGGATGAAATGCTGCTGGCCATTGTCCGACAGCGTGGCGATGACCAGACTGCTTTCCGAGTACGGCGTCTTGCGAAGAACATGCGCTTCAACCGTACTGAGTTCACTCAAACCGACTCGCTCCTGCTCAGGCCAGATGCATAAATTCCATGATTATCGGCGAGTACTTGACGATTACCGGCGAGAACACCACGCAGACCATGCTCATCAGTTTGATCAAAATATTCAGCGACGGGCCGGAGGTGTCCTTGAAGGGGTCGCCGACAGTGTCACCGACGACGCAGGCCTTGTGGACGTCCGAATTCTTGCCACCTAGATTGCCCTTTTCGACATACTTCTTGGCATTGTCCCAGGCGCCGCCGGCGTTGTTCAGCATGCACGCAAGGGAGAACCCGGTTGCCAATGCGCCAGCCAGGACGCCCATGACGCCGGCCACGCCGAGCACGAGGCCGATGGCTACCGGCGCGGCGATTGCGAGCAGCGATGGAACGATCATTTCCTTTTGCGCCGCGCGCGTCGAGATGGCCACGCAACGAGCGTAGTCCGGCTTTTCGGTGCCGGTCATGATGCCAGGATGTTCCTTGAACTGGCGGCGCACCTCGTCGACCATGGCACCGGCAGCGCGACCGACTGCTTTCATCGTCATAGCGCAGAAAACGAAGGCGAGCATGCCTCCGAGGAACAGGCCGCAGATGAGCAGTGGGTTCATCAGGTTGAGATTGTAGTAGTTGACGTAGTAATTCAGATCCGTCACGGTGTCGGCGGGAATTTTTCCCTGCTTCTTAAGCCAGAAACCTAGCCCCATGATATAGGCGGCCAGAAGCGCCAGCGCGGTGAGCGCCGCAGAGCCGATGGCAAAGCCTTTGCCAATCGCTGCCGTGGTGTTGCCGAGCATGTCCAGAGCGTCGGTACGTTCGCGCACCTCAGCCGGCAGCCCGGCCATTTCGGCGTTGCCGCCGGCGTTGTCGGCGATCGGGCCGTAGGCGTCGGTCGCCAGGGTGATGCCCAGGGTCGAGAGCATGCCGACAGCGGCAAAACCGATGCCGTACAGTCCGCTGGCGACTGCGTCAGCGCCCAATGTCTCCGTGTCGAAACCGCCGTTGCAGCCGAAGGCGGTGAGGATGGCTATGACGATGATGACCACCGGTGGCCAGGCGGAGTACATGCCGACCGCCATACCGTCGATGATTGTTGTCGCCGGGCCGGCTTCCGCCTGTTTGGCGATGCCCTGTGTCGGCGCGTAGGAGTCCGACGTGAAATATCCCGTCGTCCAGCCGATGGCGCTGCCGGCGATCAACCCGGTCGTGATGGCACCGAAGATGCCCCAGGGAATCCAGCCGATCCAGGCGAGCACGCCGGCAGCAATGATAATAAGACCGGTAGCACTCCAGGTGCCGGTGTCGAGGGCATGCAGCAGGGTCTTCATTGATGAATCATCTTTGCACCGGACAAGCAGCACGCCGATGATGGATATGATGATCCCGATGGCGGCGATCGCCATCGGTGCGACGACAGCAGATTGCCCACTGAAACTCATGGTGGCCGGCAGCGCCGCGCCGAGCGCCGCGGTTGCCAGGATCGAACCGCAGTACGATTCGTAGAGATCGGCGCCCATGCCGGCAACGTCGCCGACGTTGTCACCGACATTGTCGGCGATCGTGGCGGGATTGCGGGGGTCATCCTCGGGGATGCCGGCTTCCACTTTGCCGACGAGGTCGGCGCCAACGTCGGCAGCTTTCGTGAAAATGCCGCCGCCGACGCGGGCGAACAGTGCCTGCAGCGAGGCACCGATGCCATAGGTCAGCATGATCGCTGTGATTTCCTGCCACTGGTTGGCCATGCTGAAGCCGTCAGGCAGCAGGAAGCCGATAAGTCCGCCTTGACCGGCCTCGACATGCTCAGGGGTGAAGACAAAAGTCGAAAGGACCCAGTACATCGCGACGATGTTGAGCAGTCCGAAGCCGACGACGACCAGGCCCATGACGGCACCGGAACGGAAGGCGACCTGCAGGCCGGCGTTCAGGCTCTGGCTGCAGCCCTGTGCGGTACGCGAGGAGGCGAGCGTCGCGGTCTGCATGCCAAGCCAGCCGCATAATCCGGAAAAAACAGCACCGAAGAGGAAGGCGACCGGCACAAGCGGGCTTTGCAGTCCCTTATAGACCATGAGCACGAACAGCGCGAGGACCACGACAACCACAATTGCCACCACACGTGTCTGGCTGCTGAGGTAGGCTTTGGCACCGTCTCGTACGTGCTGAGCAATTTCACGCATGATTTCTGTGCCGGGGTCGGCCTTCATCATCTTCTTGAAAAAGATGAAGGCCGCCAGCAGCGCCAACAAGCCTGCCACGGGGATCAGAAACGTCAAGGTCAGAATCTGATCCATCGGCAGCTTGTCCGTGTCTGCTGTTAGCTTTTCGACTGGGGCCACAAGGTTAATGGCTGTGTCTGCAACTGCCTCCGTGTTGTCCTGGGCGAAGGTGCTGATACTTGCGAACATAGCGGTTATGCCGAGAGAAATACGGTATAACATGGGTTGTTGAATCCCTTGATTTGTGGTCTTGTGGGAAGTTTCGGATGGAAATAAGCGCACCGGTAAATCTGGGTGGAATCGAGTGCGCTTGTGCTTGTAAAAGTGGTTCAAAAAACTCGAAACGCATAATATGGCGTGAGCTTCTATGGATGCAATGAAAGCAGTAACAATTTGTCAACAGTTTGTGGACGTCGGTATTCTGCCAGCATTAAACGTATGCCTGTCGTCAGTATCGTTCAGATGTCTCTTCTGGATTCGCCGCATCCTTAGTTCGTGGTAGATTGTTTTCTCTTTCGCACCTGATGACAACGGAATACATTCTTGCATGGCCGAACCTTTCAATTCCCAACCATTCCGGCACTGCTGACCCTGAGCGGTTCATCACTCGGCGGTGTCAATCCCAGGCACGCGCTCGAATACAACCTATGCATTGAGAAAAACCTTGTGCTGGCGTTTGCGTTCATGCGCCTGCCCAGTTGATTCCTTATGTTTGCTCTTACCTGGCATCTGATTCTTGCTGCATGCTCCCTTCTGCTGGCGCGACGGCTCCGTTCTGAAACGACGTGGCCCCGGCTCGCTCTCGACGCGCTGATCCTGTTCTACGCCATCATGGTTGCGACAGTTACCGTACTCGGCGCTCTCTCGATCTTACGACCAGGCCTGATCACAGTTGTGTTGTTGATTATTCTCATTGCGACGGTGGCGTGTACACGACCGGATCGCATGTGTTGGCCGCGTGTGAGTGCGTTAACGCCGGTACCTGCGATTCTCTGCGCGGCCGTGGTCTGCGTCTATGCCGTGACGCTGTATCTCCAGAGCTTTCTGCCGCCGTTAAACTCGGACGCCTTGCTCTATCATCTGCCCTTCGCACGCCATTTGTACGAACAACAGAACCTGTCACTGCCGCTTCTTTTTTTTACCGACCTGGGGATGACGTACTACCCCAAGGCCGGCGTCATGCCGTACTTCATGTTGATGTATGGCGAGCGCGAATACCTGCTGAAATTCGCGCAGCTGCCTTTTGTGCTTATCGGCGCTTTGTCCGTTTATT
>Ga0310124_10000133_pt1 | contig 47188 bp, 45 predicted proteins | sample CB11b_AW_Bot5_MG_FD_203507 | JGI IMG/M metagenome (GOLD analysis project Ga0310124, IMG submission 203507) | Marine microbial communities from Western Arctic Ocean, Canada - CB11b_AW_Bot5 | ecosystem: Environmental > Aquatic > Marine > Oceanic | place: Canada: Western Arctic Ocean | collected... | reverse complement strand
CTACTAGCTCAAGTAGCTCTTCGTCATCAACCATGTCACATTTGTTCATGAATACGATGATGTAAGGGATACCAACTTGACGACCAAGTAGGATGTGCTCACGTGTTTGTGGCATAGGGCCATCTGTGGCAGCAACAACTAGGATACCGCCGTCCATTTGAGCAGCACCAGTGATCATGTTTTTAACATAATCGGCGTGTCCAGGACAGTCTACGTGTGCGTAGTGACGTTCAGGAGTATCGTACTCAACGTGAGAAGTTGCGATTGTGATACCGCGCTCGCGCTCTTCTGGAGCGTTATCGATAGATGCGAAATCTTTAGCAACACCGCCGTACACTTTTGCAAGTGTAGTACAGATAGCAGCAGTTAGAGTTGTTTTACCGTGGTCAACGTGGCCGATAGTACCAACGTTTACGTGCGGTTTCGTACGTTCAAATTTTTCTTTAGACACAATCGTGTTCCTTCCTAGTTATGATTCGCCACGTTCATTATTGAGCGAGACGCGCCAGAAATTGCTATTTTATGCGCCAACTCTCGTTAGCGCAATATTTGGACGCATTGATCTTTCAAAAAATGAAAAAAATGCGTCCCTTTTGTTTAACCACGCTCTGCAATGATTGCTTTTGCAACATTGTTAGGCACTTCAGCGTACTCACTAAACTCCATAGAGTAAGAAGCACGGCCTTGTGTCGCAGAACGTAAATCAGTTGCGTAACCGAACATGACAGACAACGGAACTTGTGCACGAATTATCTTCAGGCCAGCTGTCCCCTCGTCCATACCTTCGATGATGCCGCGACGACGGTTAATATCGCCAACAACGTCACCCATCCAGTCTTCTGGAGTAGTTACTTCAACTTTCATCATAGGCTCAAGCAGAACCGGTTGCGCTTCAAGTGCACCCGATCTGAAAGCCATAGAGGCAGCGATTGTAAACGCCATCTCACTTGAATCTACTTCATGGTAAGAACCATCATATAGTGTAGCTTTGATATCCAAAACCGGATAGCCAGCAAGTACACCATTGTTCATCTGCTCTTCAACGCCTTTAGCGACTGAAGCGATAAACTCTTTAGGTACGATACCGTTGGCAATTTCATCAACGAAGACAAAGCCTTCGCCAGCTTCTGATGGTTCAAGTTTTAGCCACACGTGACCGTACTGACCTTTACCACCATGCTCACGGATAAATTTACCTTCCGCTTTCGCAGTACCGCGAATCGTTTCACGATAAGCTACTTGCGGGTTACCAACGTTGCAGTTGACGTTAAATTCACGCTTCATACGGTCAACGATGATATCTAAGTGTAGTTCGCCCATACCAGAAATCAGTGTCTGGCCAGTTTCCGCATCCATATCAACGCGGAATGATGGGTCTTCTGCTGCTAGTTTACCTAGAGCGATAGTCATTTTATCTTGATCAGCTTGAGAGCGAGGCTCTACAACGATCTGAATAACTGGATCTGGGAATTCCATACGCTCAAGAACGATTTTATGGTTCTGATCACATAGAGTTTCACCAGTAGTAACATCTTTAAGGCCGATAATGGCTGCGATGTCACCTGCTCGTACTTCTTTTACTTCTTCACGTTTGTTTGAGTGCATTTGAACAATGCGCCCTAAACGTTCACGTTGTTTCTTCACAGAGTTGTAAGCTGTTTTGCCGCTTTCAACAACTCCAGAGTAAACACGGATGAAAGTTAAAGTACCAACAAATGGGTCTGTTGCAATTTTAAATGCTAGCGCTGAGAACGGTTCTTTGTCGTCCGCGTGACGTTCAATTTCATTCTCGTCGTCATCAATACCTTTAATTGCCGGTACATCGACTGGAGAAGGAAGGAAGTCAACCACTGCATCTAGAACAGCTTGTACACCTTTGTTTTTGAATGCACTACCACAAGTGGCAAGTACGATTTCATTATTAAGGGTACGAATACGAAGACCTTGCTTGATTTCAGCTTCTGTTAATTCACCTTCTTCAAGGTACTTATCCATCAGCTCTTCATTTGCTTCTGCAGCAGCTTCAACAAGTTCGGTACGATATTCTTCAGCCATTTCTTGCATGTCTGCAGGAATATCTTCGTACGTGAAAGTCATGCCTTGGTCAGCTTCGTTCCAGTTGATTGCCTTCATCTTAAGAAGATCGACAACACCTTGGAAGTTTTCTTCAGCACCAATGTTCAGTTGAATTGGAACAGGGGTTGCGCCTAGGCGGTCCTTGATCTGTTCAACTACGCGCAAGAAATCTGCGCCTGTACGGTCCATTTTGTTAACGAAAACCATACGTGGAACTTGGTACTTATCAGCTTGACGCCATACTGTCTCTGACTGAGGTTCAACACCAGACGAGCCACAGAAAACAACAACTGCACCATCAAGTACACGCAAAGAACGTTCTACTTCGATTGTGAAGTCAACGTGTCCAGGAGTGTCGATGATGTTGATACGGTGGTCCGAGAACTGAGCTTCCATACCACGCCAAAACGTAGTGGTTGCTGCTGAAGTGATCGTAATACCGCGCTCTTGCTCTTGCTCCATCCAGTCCATGGTTGCTGCACCATCGTGAACTTCGCCGATTTTGTGAGAAAGACCGGTATAGAACAGAATACGTTCACTTGTGGTTGTTTTACCTGCATCTACGTGAGCAACGATACCGATATTACGGTATTGCTCTATAGGAGTTTTACGAGCCACGGTTGAATCCTCTTATTAGAGACTTAGGGACTATTGCTATGTCTAGATTATGCGTTAAAAGCAATGCTTCGCTAAAAAGTGCTTGCCCTAGAAATAGCAATAGTTCCTAGCATAAGCATAGGAACTAAAGAAGTGCTGCAAGGAACCTTGCAGCACTAAAAAGGTATTACCAGCGGTAATGTGCGAACGCTTTGTTTGCGTCAGCCATGCGGTGAACGTCTTCACGTTTCTTAACCGCAGTACCTTTGTTCTCAGACGCGTCTAGCATTTCAGCAGCTAGGCGTTGAGCCATAGATTTTTCACCACGCTTACGCGCAGCTTCAACTACCCAACGCATAGCAAGAGCGTTACGGCGAACCGGACGAACTTCTACAGGTACTTGGTAAGTTGAACCACCCACACGGCGAGATTTAACTTCTACCGCTGGGCGAACATTTTCAAGAGCTTCTTCAAATACAGCTAAGTGATCTTTACCAGATTTCTCAGCCATAGTTTCTAGTGCAGTGTAAACAATCTTCTCTGCAGTAGATTTTTTTCCGTCAACCATAAGGATGTTAACGAATTTTGCCAGCAGTTCAGATTTGAACTTAGGATCTGGAAGGATCTTACGCTGGCCTATTACGCGACGACGTGGCATGGAATTTCTCCGTTGTCTTCTTCAGGTTTTTTCCAAAACTTTTCAGAATAATAAATAAATAGTGTTTGGCCTTACTTAACGCTTTCTTTTTAAAAAAGACGCATTAAGACTTAGGACGTTTCACACCATACTTAGAACGACCTTTCTTACGGTCGTTAACGCCTGCACAGTCAAGTGCACCGCGAACAGTGTGGTAACGCACACCTGGTAAATCTTTAACACGACCACCACGGATAAGAACAACACTGTGTTCTTGAAGGTTATGACCTTCGCCGCCGATGTATGAAGTAACTTCAAAGCCGTTAGTTAGACGAACACGACATACTTTACGTAGTGCTGAGTTCGGTTTTTTTGGAGTAGTAGTATATACGCGAGTACATACACCACGTTTTTGTGGGCACGCTTCTAGTGCAGGCACGTTGCTTTTAACAACCTGCTTTACACGAGGAGTACGTACCAACTGGTTAATAGTTGCCATTAACTAGCTCCTGATTTACTTGAAAGTAAGCTTGATGAAAAATCTAGCCCTATTACACATAGTGTAAATAGGGACGCAAAATTCTATTCAGCAGTGGGATGTGTGTCAAGAAATATACAGATCTTTTTTAGCCGTCTAGAGCTCAGGATGGTCTTTTTTTAACCATACTGATAAAACGCAGCTACCAAGTTACTGATTTGTCATTCAAAATCGTTAGTTTGACGAATCCGTCGAAGTCCACTTGATCCAGAGTGCTTGAAGCAAGTTGTTGTAAACCTCGGCTATCGAGATCTGTTTTTAATACCGACACATGTTCAACGGTTGAGATTTGATTGAATAACTCATGATTTGGAAGGCAAACATACACCGCATCTTCAACCAAAAGGATGTGATCCTTTTGTTGCGAGTACGCCAATGCAAGCTTGAGTTTGTCTACTGATTTTACAATATGAAGCATAACGTTCCCTAGAAAGTCAGTATTTTTTGGCTATGAGCTAACTTCTTCGTCAACTCATTCACTTCAAGCGCAGTCACATCGATCAGTAAGTTATCGGTCGAAAGACCAAACTGATTGAGGCTATGTTGACACACGTAAACCTGCTCGATGTCGTAGAGGTCCATAAGCTTGAATGCAGAAATATAGTCACGTGATAGGGATTCATCAGGCTGTTGAGCCTTGAGGAGCTGTGTAACGCCATTACCGACAAAGAACACGGTAATGTCTTCACTATAGGCTGAAGCCGCTAGCAGTGCGTCTAGCCCTTCCCTGCCCGCTGCCGTCGTATGAGGAAAAGTGTTAAATACAAAGGCCAATTTACTCAAAACTGTACAACCCTATCTTGCGTCAAAAGTGCTTCAGATAAGCTCCCTAACCCAGCTTGGGTAAACCCAGCCGCCAAGTTAGATGCACTCAATTGATGTTGCGTTGCTTCATCCGTGCTGATCACTCCGCGTCTAAGCGCAGCAGCAACACACGTTTCAAGGCTAACATTGTGCTCATCCGCCAGTTTTTGCCAAGCGGAAGCCAAGTCGAATTCATCATTAGCAGGTACGGTAAGGTCAGAGCCATTACTGACGCCATCTTGATAGAAGAATACACTGTGAAGTTTGTGGCCCTGATTAATAAGAGCCACTGCAAACTGGTAAGCACTTCTTGCTGACTGTGAACCGTAGACCGGTCCATTCACTAAAAGTGTATAGCTTAACAACCCTCTTCATCCTCTGTTTTACGTTGTCGGATGTATAGGTATACGGTGTGCTTAGAGATGTTCAATCGCTCAGCAACACGGTTAATCGCATCTTTGATATCGAAAATACCTTTGTCGTAAAGCTCCATCACGATTTGACGGTTCTTAGTATTGTTCGATACTGATTTGTCGGCATTGATTTCTTCAATGGTGCGTTCAACCGTCTGGTCGACAAGCTCTTCCACATCACTCGCAAAGTTTACTGATGATGCTGCTTCGTCCGCATCTTGCGTAGGCATGAAAGATTGCAGTACTTGTGAGAATGGCGCATCTAAGTTTACGTTAATACACAACAAACCAATCACTCGGTCTTCACCATTGCGGATAGCAACCGTGATCGACTTCATCAATACTCCGCCTTTAGCGCGAGTAAAGTATGAACGTGAGAAGTTACGCTTAGAACCTTCAATATCTTTCAGCATCTTCAATGCGAGATCGGTGATCGGCGAACCAACCTGACGACCTGTATTTTCGCCGTTGGCAATTTTAATCGCAGAAGTATTGAGGTCTTCTAAAGAGTGTAAAACGATTTCACAAAACGGACCGATAAGACTCGCAATACCGTCAACCACGGCCTCATAAGATCTTAGAATGATTTTATCGTGTTCACTGAATGGCATAACGTGGACTGATTCCATTTCAAGTAACACATCTGCATTGACTGTTTCTGTAGTAGTCACTTATTCCTTACCTTCGTGTGAAAAATCAACAAATTTATGTAAGTTTATCAGAAAATTTTAATTGCACACCTAGCTAACATTGCAACTAGTGATTTAGAACAAGTTTAAAAATCAAATACTCACCTTCAAATCATAAAAAAAGCCTAACTCAAAGTTAGGCTTTTTATTCAATCAACGTATTTTAGAATAAAACTTTTAGCTGATATTACTGAGCAGGAGCCGCTTCAGCGTTATCAATTTTAAGTAGTTCAACTTCGAATACTAGCGTTGAGTTAGCAGGGATAGTCGGTGTGTCTTGCTCACCGTATGCTAGCTCTGGCGGGATAACGAACTTGTACTTAGAACCAACTTGCATCAGTTGTACGCCTTCAGTCCAGCCTGGGATTACGCGGTTTAGTGGGAATGTTGCTGGTTCGCCACGATCGTAAGAGCTGTCGAACTGAGTACCGTCTGTTAGCGTACCTTTGTAGTGTACTTGAACGGTATCAGTGTCTTTTGGAGAAGCACCTTCACCAGCCGTCATTACTTGGTAAAGTAGACCAGATTCAGTTTGCTTAACGCCTTCAGTTTTAGCGAACTCAGCACGGAAATCATCACCGGCTTTCTTCACTTCTGCAGATTTTTCTGCCGCTTGTGCTTGCATTGTTTCTGCAACACGCTTGTCTAGAGCTTCAAGAGCTGCGCGAGTTTCTTCTTCGTTAAGTGCTGTTTTCTCTGCGAATACGTCTTCGATACCTTGAAGAACCATATCTTTGTCTAGGTTAATGCCTAGCTCACTTGGCTTATCAATGCTTGTGCTTAGGTAGTTCGCGAAAGATACACCGATTGCGTATGCCGCTTTGTCATCTTCTGTTTTAAAGTTTACTGCTGCAACTTTAGCTTCTTCTACCTGTGGAGCTTCTGCCTTTGGTTCTTCTTTCTGACAACCAACTGCTAGCATAACCGTTGCGGCAAGCAGTGATACTTTTAAAACTGATTTCATTGAATTCTCCAATTAATGGCCAAGCCATTGGTTATTGTGCACAAATCTAATGATTAGATTGGTGTGAATACGTTAGTTATAACAATATACTAGTCATATGTCTTTCGACACAAACCGGATTATTAGATGTGATGCGAATATTTTTCCACTCATTGCTATGTACGATTGTCATCACCTTGTTAAATGGTTGCTTTTTCTTTCAAGATGATGAGCAACGTTGGGAAATTGAACCCAATGGTGCCACCAGCTTTGCCCTAAGCAGAGATGGACGCTTCGCCCTGCTCTACTCTCAGCAAAAACAACTGTTACTCTGGGACCTCGTCCAAGATAAAGAACTCGCTCAGCTCGGCCCACAAGATCAATCAGAAAACCAAGTATCGCGTATCCGTATCTCGGACAACGGCCGCTTCGCCATTACCGCCAGCCAGATGAATTTCGCCGTTTGGGACTTATCTTGGACTCAAGCTGAAGGGCTTTGGTCTATTTCCGATGGCTTAATTCGCGATGTCGACATATCCAGCAATGGTGAAAAAGTCTTACTTGGCCTGTCTAATGGCAAAGCTATCTATGTGGACTTAGTCACCGGACGCCGTCTTGAGTTCCTTGCTCACCGAGAAAAAGTTAATTCAGTCTCCCTCTCTTCTAATGGCCGCTACGCATTATCAGGCGGCAACGACTACAAAGCTTATCTTTGGGATACCGAATCAGGCTTGGTGTTACGTACCTTCGAGCATGAACAAAGAGTAGTACGAGTTGCACTACAACGGGATGGAGAATTGGCTTTTACTTCCGATGGCGGCAACCAAGCGATGATCTGGAATTTGGAAACAGGTGAACCTCAAGCGCAATTGCAGAGCTGGTCTCGACAGCTGATATTCTCGAGTGCTCGCTTTTCTGACGACGGCAGTATGTTAGTGACAGGTACACCATCAAGCCAAGTGAGTGTGTGGAATACTCAAGATGGAAAACGCATTTCTCGTCACGATGCCGAGCCATTAAAAGATGCTCGCCCTCCCCGTGCGGTAGTGTATGATGCAGCCTTTGATGAAAAGAACCGTGTGATATCGGGCACCTCTGCGGGCATCGCCCAAGCTTGGAATGTGGATTAAGAACGATGACAGAAAAGCGAATTGAACAACTAGAAAGCCGCGTGAATGACCTAGAATGTCAGTTGGCTTTCCAAGAACAAACCATTGAAGAACTCAATGAAGCGCTTAGCCAACAACAGATGCTGATCACGAGAATGCAAGATCAAATGAAGTTCGTGGTGGGTAAAGTGAAAAATATGGATGGCTCAAACCTTGCTGACGCATCAGAAGAGACGCCACCTCCACACTATTAAGTGCGGTTCCAAATGACGAATTGATTCTAGTGACGTGTATCGCTAGAAATCTGCAAACTAAAAGGGCGACAGATACTCATCTGCCGCCCTTTTGTTTATTTCACCTGAGTGAATAAGCTGAAGCCAATTAAGCCAATACAATCTTAGTCATCGGCATAAATCTTCACTTCCACGCAACCGTTCGTATCAACACTCGCACGATACATTCCTGAACTGTTCATACCGAAGTGGATATCACCTTGGCCATCAATCGCAATCAAGCCACCTTCTCCGCCCATGGTTTTCAATTCACCTTGAATGATCGTTTCACAAGCCGTGTGCACATCTTCTTTGAGATAACGCATTCGTGCTGCCACATCACTGGCAACCATTTTGCGTAGGAAGAACTCGCCCATTCCTGTCGTTGATACGGCCACGTTGCCATTTTCAGCAATAGTGCCTGCACCGATAATTGGAGAATCTCCCACACGACCATACTTCTTATTGGTCACCCCACCGGTGCTGGTTGCTGCAGCTAAGTTACCGGCTTGGTCTAATGCTACTGCGCCAACCGTGCCGTACTTTTTATCGTCTGGGTATTTTTGAGCTTGTTGCTCATCGTATTTCGCTTCAGACAAAGCAAAGATACCTTTCTCTTTCATCGACTGAAGTTGGTCATAACGACGCTCAGTAAAGAAGTAATCTTGCTCGGTGAAGGTATACTCATGCTCAAACGCAAACTTCTCTGCGCCTTCACCCATCAGCAGCACATGATCGCTTTTAAGCATCACATCACGCGCCAGCTCAATGGGATTTTTGATATGGCGGACACCTGCAATAGCACCCGCATCCATTTCGCGACCGTGCATCACAGAAGCATCCATCTCAACAAATTCGTCATGAGTTAAAACCGAGCCTTTACCGGCATTAAAATGCGGGCTGTCTTCCATCACCTTGACTGACGCAACCACTGCATCCAACGCATCGCCACCCGATTGCAAAACTTGATAGCCAGCCAAAACCGACTTATCCAAAGCCTCGGTAATACCCGTTTTTAATTCATCGCTCATTTGCTCTCGCAAGATAGTTCCTGCACCACCATGAATGGCAATTGAAAAAGGCTGTGACATGCGAACTCTCCACTGACGTCGTCTTAAAATGTTGTGCTATCAATACCACATTCATGGTTTGATGTCTGATAGCGAAAACCAAACTTTTTACGAATGCTTAGATTTGCGGACACTTAGATTTGCAGACACTTAGTTCACTAAATTAAAAGTCAGCTCAAAAAGCGAGACTCCTTAAACGAAAAAAAACCTCCACAAGGGAGGCTTTCAATATTCTTAAACTAAACCGCTAGTTCGGTATTAGTGAGAACCACAGCTACCGCCGCCGCAGCAGCCGTCTTTTTTCTCTTCAGCGTGGTCATGGCCTTCGCCACCACAACAACCGCCTTCGTGGTCATGATCATGGTCGTGACCGTGGCTACCACAGCCGCCTTCTTGGTGTACGTGACCGTGTTGAACTTCTTCTTCAGTCGCTTCACGAACGGCTACAACTTCAACGTCAAACGTTAGAGTTTGGCCAGCTAGCATGTGGTTACCATCAACAACAACTTCGTCGCCATCTACTTCAGTAACTTCAACTGGGATTGGACCTTGGTCAGTATCCGCTAGGAAACGCATGCCAACTTCGATTTGCTCAACACCTTGGAATACGTCTGCAGGAACACGTTGAACTAAGTCATCGTTGTGCTCGCCGTAAGCGTCTTCTGGAGTAACCGTTGCTGAGAACTTGTCGCCAGCTACTTTGCCTTCAAGCTCTTTTTCAAGACCTGTAATTAGGTTGTTGTGACCGTGAAGGTAATCTAGTGGAGCTTCTGCAGTTGATTGGTCAACTACTACGCCATCTTCAAGTTTCACTTGATATGCAACACTAACTACTACGTTCTTTTCAATTTTCATGAGAGCTCCAAGGAGGTTTGGACTAAGCTCGAACAGTTGAGCTTAGGAAAAATTCTGTACCGGGATATTATGGGGATCAATTAACGAAACTCAATCATTCTGGCTTAAAAATACCGATCATTTCTTGATTCGCGTGTTCAGATTTCTCTACAGTTTTCGGTTTACGCTGCTCTGTGAAGTCACAATCGACGCATTCCACCAGCTCGATGTTATTTTCAACCCACCAGCGGAGTGTGTCTTGAGTCTTGCAGCTTGGGCAGCTCGCCCCTGCGATAAAGCGTTTTTTCTGTTTCACGTTCATATCCTTTACTACTCTGGATTCGCAGTTCTTCCCACATGCTCTATTCGAGACTAAGCAGAGACCGCGTTTATTATTAGATTGGTTCTTTAAGTTACAGTTTTTAAGAACAACTACAGAGCTAAGCTCAAGCGATTAGCTCTAACTTCTAACTTCTAACTTCTAACTTCTAAGCTCAGGCTATTGCCAATAGTTTCTAGATTGGTGATCATTTTCCATCTCATGTCCAAAGATCTCTTCAAGCTCTTTACGAGCCTCTTTCGCTCTCTGAGCTAACTCGGCATCTTCGCTATGCTGAGGAAGCAACTCTTTGAGCATACCATTATCCAATTTCCTAAAATGTGCTTCTGCTCGCTTCGCTTTATATGGATGCATACCAAGTTCAGTCAATGTTTGACGACCTAAATCTAGAGCCCCAAGGAAAGTTTCACGAGAATAGTTGCTTACACCATGGTTAAGTAATTGATACGCTTCAACACGGCTTCGAGCACGCGCTAAGATCTTCAACTGCGGGAAATGCTGCTTACACAAATCCACGGTTTTCATGATTTCATCGGGAGAGTCGGTACACAGCACAATAGCTTCAGCCTTATCAGCTCCCGCAGCACGTAATAGCTCAAGGTGAGTTGAGTCACCGTAGAATACCTTGTAGCCGAATTTTCTAAGGATATGGATTTGGCTGGCATCACTTTCAAGAACGGTGATACGAATCTTGTTGGCATACATTAGACGTCCAATGATCTGACCGAAACGACCAAAGCCGGCAATAATCACTCGAGGGCTACGATCGACAACATCAGAAGACATCGCGCTTTCACTGATTTGATTGAGTTGACGAGCAAAGAAGCGATCTTGCAGCTTAAGCATCAATGGCGTGGTTACCATAGAAAGGCTCACAACAACCAGTAAGAACGACACTTGGTCGCCACTTAGGATGCCTTGTGCACTCGCAGCGGTAAAAATAACGAAAGCGAATTCACCACCTTGGCTGAGAATCATCGCCATACGGCTACGCGCTTTAGTTTGAGTACCGAAGATACGAGCCAGCGCATACAACACCAAGCCTTTCAATACGACTAGAGACGACACCGCGATCAATATTGCGAATGGACTTTCTGCCAGTAAACCTAGGTTCACCGCCATACCCACCGAAATAAAGAACAGGCCGAGCAGTAACCCTTTAAATGGGTCTATGGCGATTTCAAGCTCATGTCGATATTCACTTTCAGCCAGAAGTACGCCCGCTAAGAAAGTACCCAGTGCCATCGACAAACCAATCTGCTGCATGATGACGGCAATACCAATAACTAATAATAGCGCTGCGACCGTGAATAACTCACGCACACCGCTCATGACTACGTATCGGAACAGTGGCCTCAACAAGAAGTGACCACCGACAAGCAAGCCAATCACACCGCCCAGCATCCACAACATGTCAGCCCAACTGCCGCCCGTATTACCCGCAAGCAAAGGCAGCATCGCCAACATAGGGATTACGGCTATATCTTGGAAAAGCAATACAGCAAAGCCGGATTGCCCCGCTTCTTTTCCGCCAAGCTCCCGCTCTTCAATAACACGTAAGGCTATGGCTGTCGAAGACAGCGCTAAACCCATACCTATTACGAGGCTGGTTTGCCATGTTAATCCGAACAAACAGGCGATGGCGGTAATAATCAAAGTAGTGATCAGCACTTGCGCGCCACCGAGTCCGAGAATAGGCGCCCTCATCTGCCACAATTTTTTCGGGTTAAGCTCTAAGCCAATCAGGAAAAGCAGCAGCACCACCCCGAATTCGGAGAAGTGTAGAATCGCCTCTACATCACTGATTAAACCAAGCCCCCACGGGCCAATCGCCACGCCAGCTAATAGATAGCCGAGTACTGAACCTAAGCCAGCTCGCTGCGCGATAGGAACCGCAACCACAGCAGCCGCTAAAAATATAACGCTACTTTGTAGAAAATCATTAGTCAGAGCCATCATTCGCTCCTATATCTTGTAGCGGGTCTCGCAGCCAATTTCGATACGCTTCTGCGTGTTGGTAAAGCGTCATATCTGAAACATTTCTCGCCCAGTGTAAAACTAAGGGGGATATCCAGTGCATCTGACACAAAGCAGCAGTTAGCTCGAATGGTTGCAAGATCTCTTGTAATGGATATTTATTATAGCCTGCGGCGCCAAACGCCTCTTCTTTACCACCGGTAGTAATAACGCTGCGCCAGTGTTTGCCTTTAAGCGCACTCTGCTCACCGAATGCAAATCCTTTTCCTAACACACGATCAAACCACTCCTTCAATAACGAAGGACAGGAATACATAAACAGAGGATGCTGGAACACAATCACATCGTACTCTAGGAGTAAGTCATGCTCATAAGGCACATCGATAAAGAAGTCTGGGTAGATGGCGTAGAGATCGTGAATTTTGACATGACCGAGCGACTCGACCTTTTTAACCATCATTTGATTAGCAATAGAGGTGTGTGGCTCTGGGTGTGCGTAGATTATTAACACCTTTGGCACGGCTTTGTCTGTCGAGGGAGTATTACTCATTCCTTTGAAACATTCCTTTGAGGGCTAAACGGTGGCAAGGCCACAAGAATTTAAGCAAAAGTTATTAATATGTTATTGGCATCATAACGCAAATTGCATTGTGATCGACTTTTATCTGGTTTCAGCCTACTATGCAGGCGTCTGTTCACCTCTAATTTCTATGCTATTTCAATTATGATTACTTTCTCTGATATTCAATTGCTCCGCGGTGGTAAGCCACTCCTCGACCAAGCATCTGCGACTTTTCATCCTGGCGACAAGATCGGTTTGGTTGGTAAAAACGGCTGTGGTAAATCTACGCTGTTCGCCCTAATCAAGGACGAACTGTCTATTGATGCTGGCTCATTCAGTAAACCAGCTCATTGGGAAATGGCTTGGGTTGCTCAAGAAACACCAGCATTAGAAAGAACAGCCATTGAATACGTGATTGATGGCGACCGTGAATACCGTGGCCTTGAAGATCAACTAGAGAAAGCGGAACAAGCCGACAACGGCACATTAGTCGCAGAGATCCACGGCAAGATTGAAACCATTGGTGGTTACAGCATCAAAGCACGTGCTGCCGAGTTATTGGATGGCCTAGGCTTTCGCCAAGAACAAATGACATGGAACCTAACCCAGTTCTCGGGTGGTTGGCGTATGCGTTTGAACTTAGCGCAAGCCCTTCTATGTCGCAGTGACTTACTGCTACTCGATGAGCCTACCAACCACTTGGATTTAGACGCAGTAATGTGGCTAGAACGCTGGTTACAAAACTACCCAGGCACACTCGTTCTTATCTCGCACGATAGAGATTTCTTAGACCCTATCGTCAACCGCATCGTGCATGTTGAAAACCAGCAGCTCAATGAATACACCGGTAACTACTCATCGTTTGAAACTCAACGAGCACAAAAGTTAATCCTGCAGCAGGCAATGTTCCAAAAGCAGCAGAAACAAATGTCTCACATGCAGAGCTACATTGACCGTTTTCGCTACAAAGCATCAAAGGCTCGCCAAGCGCAAAGCCGTATTAAAGCACTAGAGAAAATGGAACAAGTGCTGCCCGCTCAGTTTGATAACCCATTCAGTTTTGAATTTAGAGAGCCGGACGCGCTACCAAATCCAATCATGATGATGGATGAAGTATCGGCAGGTTACGACGACAATCTGATTCTAGAGAAGATTCGCCTTAATCTTGTACCCGGCAGCCGTATCGGTCTGCTTGGTCGAAATGGTGCCGGTAAATCAACGCTAATCAAGCTGCTTTCAGGTGAACTGAAACAGCAAGGCGGTGAGCTGAGCTATTCGCAAGGCGTTAAGATGGGTTACTTCGCTCAGCATCAATTGGAGACGCTGCACCCAGAAGAAACGCCACTTCAGCACATGATGCAAATTGCGCCGAAACACACCGAGCAACAACTGCGGGACTACTTAGGTAGCTTTGGCTTCCAAGGTGAAAAAGCACTCGACAAGGTGGCGCCATTCTCGGGTGGTGAAAAAGCGCGCTTGGTATTAGCGCTACTGGTATGGCAAAAACCAAACCTGTTGCTACTCGATGAACCAACCAACCACTTGGATCTCGACATGCGTCAGGCGTTGACCTTCGCCCTACAGACATTTGAAGGCGCGATGGTTATCGTATCGCACGACCGTTACCTACTTCGTGCGACTACTGATGATTTATACCTTGTGCACGACCGTCAAGTTGCACCGTTTGATGGTGATCTAAGCGATTACTACAAGTGGCTAACCGAACAACAGAAAGTTGAGCGCAAAGAAGCACAAGCATTGGCACCAGCAAAAGACGGCGCCAACAGTGCAGCAGCGAAAAAAGAGCAGAAACGTAAAGAAGCAGAGTTCCGTAAACTGACGGCACCACTTCGTAAAAAGCTGACTCAATTTGAAAAGCAGATGGATAAGTTAACGCTATCTCTCGAAGAAGCTGAGCAAGAATTATCCGACACTTCACTGTATGAAGCTGAAAATAAGGCTAAACTGAATAAAGTACTCGCTCTCCAAGCGAGCAGTAAGTCACAGCTAGAAGAAGTTGAAATGGATTGGATGTCCACTCAAGAAGAGCTTGAGCAGATGGAACAGGATATGGATAGCTTATGAGCCCAGAGCACGCCCCAATATCACTAACACTGGAACGACTATGGCAATTTAGCCTTCAGTATTACAGTGTGCGCGGTGTAAAGGATGCGTGCCTAGCTTTGCAAAACCAGTTCCACGGCAACGTCAATCTACTGCTGCTTCTCAAATGGCTTGATGAGCAGCAATTGTCTTTTGCCGAAGAAGAGTGGCACAAGGTACAACAGTGCTTAAGCCGCTCTGAAACCCTGCTTCATAGCTATCGAGAGCTGCGTAAGCATCTCAAACCTCAAGTCGTCGATTCCCTCTACCGTGAAGCGCTCCAATTTGAACTGCAGTTAGAGAAGCAACAGCAATCTGATCTCGTCGACTGCATTAATTCTCTTCAGCTTACGGCTAACCAACAATCACCACTCGCTTTTCAATACTGTCGCTTATTAGGGGCTGAAAACCTCTACGACGCTTTTTCTGAACCAGCACCTCAACCCTAACGCGTTTCCTTTCTCTTATCTTCAATCAAGATCCAAGCTTACCTTGGTAGTATCGCTCTTCGTTTTCACACGGGAGTGGCGCGCATGACTGGCAATATGTTTGAAGCTCAATCTCGACAATATTCAACTAGTTACCTACGCCTTATTTTTGTAGCCCGTATCAGTGAAACCCTTGCGCTTATACCGAGAATCAACCAAGCTCAAATAAAAACGTGGGCGTTTCGCTAAAAGCTCAACACTTTATCAAAGCCCATAAAAGAAGCATGGACTGTTTTTATGACAATATTTACCGCAGCCGCTGGCCTATCGAATCCGCACTTACAAACCTTGGTGCCACGATTTATTAGAAAGCAGGCATTGTTTGCCCCTCAATGGCAAACCTTAGAAACACCCGACGGTGACTTTCTCGATCTTGCTTGGAGCGAATCACCAGAGGGTGACACCTCAAGTAATGATGCTCGAAGTAACAAGCCGATATTCGTTCTATTCCATGGCTTAGAGGGAAGCTTTGAGAGCCCTTATGCCAACGGACTGATGAATGCCTTTGCTAAAGATGGTTGGCTATCAGTGATGATGCACTTTAGAGGTTGCAGCGGAAAACCAAATCGCTTGGCTCGCGCTTATCATTCTGGTGAAGTCGAAGATGCGCGCTTTTTCCTAAGACATCTACACGCCCAGTTTCCCAATAACCCTAAGGTAGCGGTTGGTATCTCTTTGGGCGGTAACATGCTGGCGAACTATTTGGCTGAATACGCGGACGACCCATTGCTGTCGGCGGCGACGATTGTCTCTGCACCTTTTGATCTGGCTTGTTGCTCTAGTCGTATTGAGCGAGGTTTCTCTAAGCTCTATAAAAAGTACCTGCTCAACTCTCTCAAATCGAATGCCTTGAAAAAGATTAAGCTGTTGCAAGAAAAGCTCGGTATCACCGCCGAAACCATTAAGAAGATAGACAAGCTGTATGAGTTTGATGAACGGATTACTGCGCCTCTGCACGGGTTCAAGAATGCTCAGGATTACTATGCTCAGTGCTCAGCGCTTCCTAAACTCAATAAGATTAAACTACCGACTCAGATCATCCATGCCAAAGACGATCCGTTTATGACAGACGACGTAATTCCAAAGTTCGTGTTACCTGACAACATCGACTATCGCCTGTTTCAAAAAGGCGGCCATGTGGGGTTCATTACCGGTAGCACGCTCAAACCAAGGTTTTGGTTAGAAGAAGCATTACCTGCTTACTATGAAAGTATCCAAGATTCGGCATAATGGCCGAGCCTTTTTTAAGGACTGAGTAGTAAACGTCACTAAACACAGTAATCAACACATCAATAAACCTATTTATGAACATAAAAGAGAGAAGTATTTATGATCATCCCATGGCAAGACATTGCGCCAGAAACACTGGAAAACCTCATTAAAGAATTCGTGCTGCGTGAAGGCACAGACTACGGCGACGTAGAGGTTTCACTGCAAAACAAGATTGATCAAGTGAAACATCAATTAGCCTCAAAGGAAGTCAGCATCGTGTTTTCTGAGCTGCATGAAACCGTTGATATTCAAGTCACAAAACGCTTCTAGGCTGCGCTCATAAAGGAGCCGTGTTATAGTGGTAAACGATTGCTAACAAGTAAGTTACTCAAAAGACAAGGGTTGTCATGTCCGCTAAACATCCAATTATTGCGGTGACGGGTTCATCAGGAGCCGGCACCACCACTACCTCAGAAGCCTTCCGAAAAATGTTCAATATGATGGACGTGAAGGCCGCTTGGGTTGAAGGGGATAGTTTCCATCGCTTCACTCGACCAGAGATGGATGTCGAGATCCGTAAGGCTCGCGAGCAAGGTAAGCACATCAGCTACTTTGGTCCACAAGCCAACGATTTTGGCGCATTAGAAGAGTTCTTCCGTCAATACGGTAATGAAGGTACCGGTAAAGTCCGTAGCTATCTACATACCTTCGATGAAGCCGTGCCTTACAATCAAATGCCGGGCACCTTTACGCCATGGCAAGAGATCCCCGAAAATTCCGATGTGATGTTCTACGAAGGTCTTCATGGTGGCGTGGTAGATGGCGACATCAATGTCTCACAACACGTCGACTTGCTGATCGGCATGGTGCCAATCGTCAACCTTGAGTGGATCCAAAAATTCGTTCGTGACACACGCGATCGTGGCCACTCACGCGAAGCAGTAATGGATTCCATTGTTCGCTCAATGGATGATTACCTTAATTACATCACCCCACAATTTTCGCGTACTCACATCAACTTCCAGCGTGTCCCAACCGTAGATACATCGAACCCACTTAACGCTAAAGGGATTCCAAGTTTAGACGAAAGCTTCGTGGTTATACGTTTGCGTGGCATCAAAAACGTCGATTTCCCCTACCTTCTGGCTATGATAGATGGCTCATTTATGTCACGCCACAACACGCTTGTGGTGCCAGGTGGCAAGATGAGTTTTGCTATGGAGCTCATTGTAAGGCCCATCCTACAACAGCTCATCGAAACCGGAAAAATAGGTTAACAAGACGACATTCTGGTTGATTACTTTTCATACCGTGATCATGTGCACAATTTTGCGTAAAAAATCGTAGCTTGGTCACGATTAAAATCAAGAAATAGTACCTGAAAAAGGATACTATTCTTAAACGAAACACAAGATAGCTTGCAGCGCTCAACGAGTGCTCTTATCCTACAAGTCAATCCAGGCTTAGCTAAAATACGGAAAGCGGCAAGCATACCCTGCAGAGGAAGTAAGATATTATGGTTCTAGGTAAACCCCAAACCGATCCAACATTAGAGTGGTTCCTTTCACACTGTCATATTCATAAGTACCCTTCAAAAAGTACTTTGATTCATGCTGGTGAAAAGGCAGAAACCTTGTACTACATCGTCAAAGGTTCTGTGGCAGTTCTTATCAAAGACGAAGAAGGTAAGGAAATGATTCTTTCTTACCTAAACCAAGGTGACTTCATTGGTGAACTTGGCCTCTTCGAAGAAGACCAAGAGCGTACTGCATGGGTTCGTGCAAAATCTCCTTGTGAAGTAGCTGAAATTTCTTTCAAGAAATTCCGTCAACTTATCCAAGTGAACCCAGATATCCTAATGCGCCTTTCAGCGCAAATGGCAAACCGTCTACAAGTAACTAGCCAAAAGGTTGGTGACTTAGCGTTCCTTGACGTAACAGGTCGTATCGCTCAAACGCTACTTAACCTAGCGAAACAGCCAGATGCAATGACTCACCCTGACGGCATGCAAATCAAGATCACTCGTCAAGAGATTGGCCAGATCGTTGGTTGTTCTCGTGAGACAGTAGGTCGTATCTTGAAGATGCTAGAAGAGCAGAACCTAATTTCTGCACACGGTAAAACTATCGTGGTATACGGCACTCGTTAATCTCGATTAACTGAGCCAAAAATTTGAAAGCCACCAAATGCAAATTTGGTGGCTTTTTTGTTTCCTGAAGATCCAGAGAGCAGATACGAGATACGAGATACGAGATACGAGATACGAGATACGAGATACGAGAAGAACTCACAGAATCCTATTTGTAAACTTCCTCGAAGCGAAGCGTACCCGCATCTTTAGGGTAAAACCCGTGCTTGTATCTTTCTTTAACCGTTGGTGCTCTCAAAGATCTTGTCAGCCGATGCTGCAACAAATCCTGTATAAAGCTCACCATTCGCCATCGCATAACGCTTAGCGAACTCGTAGAAGCCACCAGGAATCACCTCATTGCCTTCAACAAATGAAACTGGGACTTTGTCTGCCATTGTAGATGATTGCTCTAATAAGACCTCTGGAGAGCCTTTAACCTGACCGCCAGATGCATTGATAGTGAAACCTGAATCACTCAAATAGTCATTCACAGTCTGTACTTCATCGAACTCATTAAGCTGGTTCACACTCACCGTAAAGTGGTTTGCACCGTAACCATGAGCCGCTAACCAAGACGCGTATTCACTCTCTTTTGCTAGAACTTGGAAATCCGCGAAGCTCAGATCCCAAAGGCGACCACCAAACAAGAACTCATGACCTTGAAGCTTGCTTGCGTCGACTTGCTCAACCAACTTCGCAACGATCTGTTGTAAGTCACTTGAACACTCTTCTACCTTCAACTCACTAATGAACACTTTCGGTTGGTTTGGGTCTGGGTGCTCGTAGTGCTTAGCCACTAACTTCTTGCTCTCAAACAAGTAGTCGCCACAAGCCTTGTAGCCTAATTCAAGGAAAGGCTTAGCCAGTGTTTCAATACCCAGCGGTGCAACATTGAAAGTTCGCAGTGCAATGTGATCATTAATCAGGGCTTCGTCTTCTTTCAGCAGATGATGAACTTTCTCAGCCGATGGGCAAAGCCTGTGAATGTAATCGTCCCATAGTGATTTAAAGAGTAGATCGGGCGTCATGGTGACTCCTTGTCAGAGGTTCTAGCAAGCTAGTAATTTGGATTAGAGAGGGAGAGGCTGGACACAGAGTCAGCAGCCATCAGCCTGTGACATACTTGTTCTATTATTATCTACCGCCCAATCTAGGTGTCGGACGTGATGGAAAAAGGAAGCGATAACACCACTTCCTTATTTCAAGCTTAACGCATGAGCCTAAGACTCATTAGCCTAAATTAAAGCTCAATACCCGGGCTAAACGTAGCTGGCAGTTGAGTCTCACCACCTTCCATTGAAGCCATAGGGTAAGCACAGTAGTCAGCTGCATAGTACGCACTTGGACGTAGGTTACCTGAAGCACCAGGACCACCAAATGGTGCATCACCACTTGCGCCTGTTAGCTGGCGGTTACGGTTAACAATGCCCGCTCGGATATGGTCAACGAAGTATTCCCACTCTGAATCGTCTGTTGAAACTAAGCCTGCAGACAAACCAAAACGTGTGTCATTAGCCAGTTCAACCGCTTGCTCTAGTGACTGGTAACGAACCACTTGCAGTAATGGACCGAAGTACTCTTCATCTGGCAGTTCAGCAATGTTGGTTGCATCGATAATACCCGGGGAAACAAACGCCGCTTCGCCCGCTTTTGCTTCGACTAGGCTTACACCACCTAGCGATTGCAGATTAGCTTGCGCGTCTAGAATAAACTTAGCCGCAGCTTCAGAGATTTGTGGGCCCATGAATGGTGCTGGCTCAGCGAATGGCTGATCAACACGAATCTTCAAGGTAGCCGCAACGAGCTTATCGAGCAGTTGATCGCCCTTCTCTCCAACAGGTACATACAAGCGACGTGCACATGTACAACGTTGGCCCGCACTGATGAAGGCCGACTGGATAATGGTATAAACCGTCGCGTCAGCATCACCAAATTGGTCACTGATCACCATAGGGTTGTTGCCGCCCATCTCTAGCGCCAACATCTTGCCCGGTTGACCTGCGAATTGACGGTGAAGGATATGACCGGTATTAGCACTGCCCGTAAATAGCACGCCATCAAGACCTTTAGCATCAGCCAGTGCGATGCCTGTCTCTTTAGCGCCTTGCACTAGGTTAATCACGCCAGCTGGAAGGCCTGCTTCTTGCCATAGTTTCATCGCAAACTCACCCGTCCAAGGTGTCTGCTCTGACGGCTTAAATACCACGGTATTACCCGATAGCAGTGCCGGAACAATATGACCGTTAGGTAGGTGACCAGGGAAGTTGTAAGGACCAAATACCGCCATTACGCCTAATGGACGATGACGCAGTACGATTTGGTTGCCTGCGGCTTCACGTGAAGCTTCACCCGTACGTTCGTGGTAAGCACGAATAGAGATAGCGATTTTACCCGCCATCGCACCTGCTTCAGTGCGAGTTTCCCAAATCGGTTTGCCCGTTTCTTTTGCGATGATTTGCGCGATCTCTTCGCTGTTCTCTTTAACTTTCTCAGCAAAGTTCAACACGATCGCTTCACGCTCGGCAAAACTCATTTTTTTCCAAACCAAGAAGGCTTCACGAGCTGCTGCTACTGCAGATTCAACCTGTGCGGGTGTTGCGCTATCACCTTGCCACACGACTTCATTATTGTATGGGCTTACTGATGTCATGGCGACACCTTGACCCGCCACCCACTGTCCTGCTATCCACTGAGTCATACTTCTATCCTTAAAATCTTCGACAGATAATCGCCGCTCTTATTGAGCCAACATGCGAACGAATTCGCCTTCTTTTACTTCAAGAGCGCTTGCTACTTCAGATGATAAAATCACTGTGTCGCTAGCTTGGTCATACGCGCCTTTCGCGGCTACTGCGCGGAAGTTCTCAAACGAGGTATTACCAATTAGGAAGTCTTTAGAGCTTGAATGCTCTGCAATTGTCACTTGAGCTCGAATCGCATGACGCACTGATTCGATATTTCTTAGATCACACTCAACCGTTGGGCCCCCATCAAAGATGTCGACATAGCCACGGTTGGTGAAACCTTCACGTTCCAGCAACTTAAGTGCAGGGCGCGTATTGTCATGAACCTCTCCAATCACCGCCTGAGCTTCTTTGCTCAGCAAGTTCACATAGATAGGTAACTTCGGCATTAGGTCAGCAATGAAGCCTTTCTTACCAATACCCGTTAGGTAATCGGCGAGCGTAAAATCAATCGAGAAGAAGTGCTCTTGCAGCCATTGCCAGAAAGGTGAGTTACCTTCCGCATCCGATACACCACGCATCTCAGCAAAAATCGTTTTCGAAAAACGCTCTGGGTGCTCAGACATGATCAAGAAGCGACACTTAGACATCAAACGACCATTCAATCCACCACGGAAAGCCGGGCGTAAGAACAGTGTGCAGATCTCACTGCATCCGGTGTAGTTATTGCCGAAAGTCAGTAGCTTCACGACGTTATTCACGCCAAGCTTTTGCGATGAGTGAACCACTTTGCTGATGTGGTAAGAGTAAAACGGAACATCCCAGCCAATTGAGGCTTCGATACCCGTAGTACCTGCGACTTCTCCGGTTTCGGTATCAAAGCCAACCATTAGGTAGCCTTCATCACCAGGTTCAGTCACGTCTTGTTTAGCAAAGCTGTATTCAGAATGAGTAATTCGGTTGGTTAACAGTTCTTCGTTAACCGGAAGAGATGTGAATCCGTGACCAGATTCAACCGCGCAGGTATGCAACGCATCGTAATCAGATAATTTTATTGGGCGAACAACTAGCATCAATATTCCCTCCAGATGCAAAACAGGCCCAAAACGAGAATCTTGGGCCTTTAGCAGTACGTCATGGGATCGCTCTAATGGCGATCATTCCTATGACGCCGTTCAGGCTAAACTAGCGTAGCGATTGCTTTGTCTAGTTTTGATAAACCTTCTTCAATTTCTTGTGTAGTGATAACCAGTGATGGTGTGAAACGAACCACGTTTGCACCCGCAACCAGTACCATCAAGCCTTGTTCGCCTGCTGCCACTAATACATCACGAGCACGACCTTGCCATGCTTCATTAAGCGCAGCGCCTAGCAATAGGCCTTTACCGCGAACTTCACTGAATATTTGGTATTTGTCGTTAATCTTAGCTAAACCATCACGGAACATAGCTTCGCGTTCTTTCACGCCAGCTAGCGTTTCAGGTTGGCTAACCACATCAACAACCGCTTCAGCAACGGCACACGCCAGTGGGTTGCCGCCGTAAGTAGAACCGTGCGTACCGACTTTTAAGTGTGTCGCGAGTTCGGTGGTCGTTAGCATTGCACCGATTGGGAAGCCGCCACCTAGTGATTTCGCTGTACTTAGGATATCAGGTGTCACACCTAGGCCTTGGTAAGCGTAAAAGTGACCCGTACGGCCGTTACCTGTTTGCACTTCATCAAAGATAAGCAGCGCATTGTGCTTGTCACACAGTTCACGAACCGTGTTCACGAACTCAGATGTTGGAGAGATGATACCGCCCTCGCCTTGCAGAGGTTCCATCATGATTGCACATGTGCGATCTGAGATGTGCGCTTCTAGCGCGGCAATATCGTTGTAAGGCAAGTGAGTTACATCGCCCGGTTTAGGGCCGAAGCCATCAGAGTAAGCCTCTTGACCACCCACAGTTACAGTAAAGAAAGTACGACCGTGGAAACCTTGTTTGAATGCAATGATTTCAGACTTCTCAGGACCGTGCACATCCGCTGCCCAACGACGAGCTAGCTTCAATGCAGCTTCGTTCGCTTCTGCACCAGAGTTGGCAAAGAATACTTTTTCTGCAAAACATACGTCGGTTAGCTTCTTCGCTAGACGCAATGCAGGTTCGTTGGTCATCACATTACTTAAATGCCAAATCTTGTTTGCTTGCTCAGTAACTGCGTTAACCATTGCTGGGTGACAGTGACCCAAACAGCTCACAGCGATACCACCAGCAAAGTCGATATATTCTCGGCCTTGTTGGTCCCAAACGCGTGCGCCTTCCCCTTTTACCGGGATCATTTCCATTGGGTTATAACAAGGCACCATCACCTCATTAAACAGACTACGTTCTATTTTTTTTTCCACTGTCATCGTACATTCCTTTTCGATACCGCAAGCTTCGCAAATAAGCGTACTGGTTCATAAGTGAGACAAAGATATTTTCTCTCGCCATAATCCCGCTGCAGCATTATATTTACATTTAATTAACGTTTTCAATAGTAGATTATTCTTTAGCTATCCCTAACAACCAGCTAAACGTCACTACCTATGACTATTTATGCATCAATTAATCTGTTTTATGAAGCTTTTTTTACCTAAACGTATAACCTGCAACGGCAAAGCCTTACTGGCATTGCGGTATATTGGGTTCGAGACGAAATAAGGCGAATAATTTTGCATAGGCTAAAAACTTAGCCTTAAGAGGGAGAAATGTTATAAAAAGTGATCAGCGTCAGAGGAGTAAGAGACGCGTAGCGCCCGAATTTAAACGCTTAACGAATGGACTAACAGGTTTAACTGGCTTATTTAGGCGGAGAAACGGTCGAATTTAAACAATCAACGCGCTAAGAAGTTAGCGAGAAGCTGGTGTCCTTGCTCTGTTTTAATCGACTCAGGGTGAAATTGCACCGCATCAATCGGCAAGGTTTTGTGTTGATAACCCATGATCTCATCCATGCTGCCGTCTTCAAATTCCGTCCAAGACGTCAGTTCAAAGCAGTCAGGAAGCGTGCCATTTTTCACCACTAGGGAATGGTAACGTGTCACAGTTAGAGGGTTATTAAGCCCTTGAAAGACGCTCTTGCCATTGTGGCGTATTGGAGAGGTTTTACCGTGCATCACTTGTCTGGCTCGTACTACTTCACCACCAAACACTTGAGCGATGGCTTGATGACCAAGACACACACCTAAGATCGGCAGTTTACCCACGAAGTGTTCAATGACTTGTAGAGAGATTCCCGCATCATCAGGCGTACAAGGACCTGGCGAGATAACTAGATGGCTAGGATTCAGCGCTTCAATGCCGACAATATCAATCTCATCGTTGCGAACAACTTTTACAGTTACCCCTAACTCACAGAAATACTGATACAAGTTATAGGTAAAAGAGTCGTAGTTATCGATGATAAGTAACATGGGTCGAAATCGTTTGCTAAATACTAAATGATTGGGAGATATAGGGGCGGTATTGTGCAATACCCATGGCGAAAGGCAAGTGGAAACTGCATTTCGCCAATAATTAAGGCCAACCTAAGTTGACCTTAATTGTTTACAGATAGCCTTAAGTTATCTGAATTGGCTTGCTTGTATAGCAAGCCAATCTATTTGTGATTGAGCTACTTGCGACGACGCCACATTGCTAAACCAAATAGTGACATCAGAGCACCGAAGCCAAATGAACCACCTACTCGCAGTTCAAGAACAGCAGGATCATGATCCGATGAACGGAAGTGATCTTGGTACTTAGGTAGGTCACCTTTGAACTCTTCGTTGTAGTCAAACAACGTCGACTCACCACCATTGATGTGCCAATCGGTCGCATCGACAACCCTATCTTTCAGGCTGTCACTGATCAACAAATGATCCAAGGCACCAACTTCATCATTGTATGAGTAGCTCCAGCTGTCTGGGTGCTTTTGAGCCACAGCATTAATGTAGCCGTAGTTCTTAGTAATCACCGCACCGTTATCACCAAACTGCTCGACGCCGTCAATGTAAGTGTTACGCGCCGCTTTGATTTGCTTACCGTATTTCTCTTCAGAGTAATCCGTAAGCACCAGCATTGGATCTTCCATGCCGTACGAGTTCATATCCCCCAGAATCACTTTATGGCCTTTGATGCCGTCTAGCGCTTCACCCAAAGCAACTGCTGCAGCCACACGGAAGTTCTCACATGAGCCTTGCTTATCGGCGTCAACGCCACCTTGACCGCCCTGCTCGACCGGTGCAGCATCTTCCCAACACTTAGAACCTTTCGATTTAAAGTGGTTAATCGCAACGGTAAGTTTCTCTTTAGTGCCTTTAACTTTAAAGGTTGGCGCCAATGAGTCACGTTGGTAGTTCTTACCGTCTTCAATCACCTTGCCAGAATCGTCTAACACTTCTGGTGCTTGTTGGCTTGGCATAGCTATAACACGGCTGTCTTTAAGCTTAACTACTTTCTTACGGTAGATAACACCTGTTGTAATGACATCAGTACCAATCGAGTCCATCTCGTCGGTCACACCATCTTCGTTCGAATCGACAGCTACAAAGGTATAGCGGTCTTTCTTACGCTCAATGCGATCATTCAGTTGGTTAACGAGCTGGTGAATGGCAGAGCCTTCACCAAAGCCGTTGTTCTCAATTTCCATCAAACCAATAATGTCAGCGTCTAAGCGAAGAATCGCATTCACAATCTTCTCTTGCTGCATCTCAAACTCGGTGATGGTGTTCGCACCACGGTTGTTGCCGTGTTGATTCGCGTCACCGCCAAATGGAGAGTTGAAGTAGTTCAAAACATTGAAAGTCGCGATGCGAAGGTCGCCTTCATCCATGTCTGGTTTGTCAGTACGCGGATCATTACGTACAAAGTTCTCAGCCGAAATCTGGTTAGTTGTCACTAAGCGGTACTCACCGTAGCTGTAGGTAAGTACGCCTTCTAGACCAACAATGGTGTCATCAATACGAATGTAGTCTTCTGTTGAGCCATCTTGGTCGATATCGGTGCGGCCAAAGTCTGGATAGAAAGGAACTTGTCCGTCACCCGCTTTTTGATCGGTTTCAACGAAAAGACGACGGTCTGCGTTATCTTCCGTTTGTTGTTTCGCGTCTTCAGAACCTGCTGCGAAAAGCTGGTTCGGCTGCATGTTAATACGCTCATGTGCCAGTACCATGTTGTTACGACGACCTGAGTAGTCATAACCAAAGGTACGAGTCACACGCATATCAAGCGCTTCGGTCGTTTTCACCAACATGCCTTCGTAGCGTTCAAGCGTTGCAGCGAAGTTCTCATCACTGTCTAGCGCTTCTATCGCCGTTGCTTCAGGTGCTTGTTGTTCGCCCTGTTTTAGCCATTGGTTGTTTTCAACTTTAAGCTGAGTATGGCTGTAGTATTCTTGAACCTTACCTTTCACACACACTACGTCGCCCGCAGCCAGTTCTGAGCTCGATTGATTCGTGTGGATAAATAGACCTTCAGAAGTACTTGAATTGAAGTCATCCTCAAGTGCTTGCAGGTAGAAGCCTTTGGTTATGCCTGTAGTCACCGCACTCACAACACCTTTGACGAAATACTCATCGTCAGTGATGTAAGGATAGCCATCAATGAACGGTGATGTTGCGCCCTCGCCTTGGATCTCTTGAATGGTTGTGAATACTGGGTCAGAGCCATCTTGTGTACAAGTGAACGCTTCTGGCAGTTCAACACTGTCTAATGAGCCTAAGCCTTCAATGCTGTCTTTTGGGAACGACACCCACTGTGAAGCATCGAATGTTGCCGAAGGAGTTTGTGTCGCTCGAACCAAAGTAACATCTTTACCCCAATCCACATCACCCATCAAACCAACAATATCGTGTACCGAGTTATCTGAATTCAAGATAGCCAGCGGGTCGTCACCGTTATGGTTAGCAATCGACGCGTTGAGAATGTCAGCGACGGCTTTAATCTCATCACTCGCACTCGTATGAGCGACAACAAGTACCTCACCAGGTGCTAAAACGTGGCCATCTAAAGGTAAAGTGGCGCCCCATGAGCCGTTGCCATTCGCAGACTTCGCCAGCGAGTAACCATCTAAATTCATGCTGCTATCACCGTTATTAGCAATCTCAACCGCTTTGTTGTAGCTGCCGCCTTCCACATATTGTGAAATAAACAAATCAGCGTGTGCACTTGCTGTTAGCAAGCTACCAATTGCCACTGCTAGCAATGAAGGTTTGTGTAAAAGAGCCATCCGTTTCACCTGAGTTCATCGATTTATAGTTACTGCCGTCTATGGGCAGTCATGTATTTTGTGGTAACTATCAGGTTTATTTATGAAAGGAATAAGTCAGTTAGCAAGAAAATGAGGAACTTATCACTTAATAATCATCAATTGTTTGGCACGTTATGTATTTCCAACACAAATAGAAATAAGCAAGATTTTATAAACCCCAAAGAGAGGTAATAAGATCGTCTGCACAGCATTAATATTATGAATATGTTAGCGAGATGATGCTTAAATCATCAATTCAAACAAGAGATTTACTGGGGGAGTAAATGGAACGGGTACTAAAAAGCCCAAAGTAAACAGCAGCTACTTTGGGCTTAAATTCTGAAACGAGTGGCTTTAGCTCACCCTACGGGCGAGTAACAAAACCAACTGCTTCGTATGCTTTTTTCAGTGTCACGGCAGCGCGCTCAGAGGCTTTTTCTGCACCCGCTTTCATTACTGCGTCCATGTAAGCACGGTCAGCACGGATACGGTGATATTCAGCTTGGATCGGCTCAAGCATCTCAACCAATGCTGCGCCTACATCTTTCTTGAACGGACCGTACATTTCAACACCTTGGTATTGCGCTTCGATCTCTTCGAACGTTTTACCCGTCGCAGCAGAGTACAGACCCATTAGGTTAGAGATACCCGCTTTGTTTTCCCAATCGTGAGCAATACGTGGTGGTGTTTCTGCGTCAGTCTGCGCTTTGTTGATCTTCTTGATGATCGACTTAGGCTCTTCTAGCAGAGTAATTACGTTCTTACGGTTGTCATCCGACTTAGACATCTTCTTAGTCGCATCTTGCAGGCTCATTACACGTGCATTCACTGTTGGAATGTAAGGTTCTGGCACTTGGAAGATTGGCGTTTCAGGGCCGTAGATGTTGTTAAAGCGATTTGCGATATCACGCGCTAGCTCTAAGTGTTGTTTCTGGTCGCTACCTACTGGCACTTGGTGAGCCCCGTAAAGCAGGATGTCTGCAGCCATCAACACTGGGTAGTCGTATAGGCCTACGTTTACGTCATTTGAGTGACGTGCAGACTTATCTTTAAACTGAGTCATACGGCTCAGTTCACCCATTTGTGTGTAACAGTTAAGAAGCCAACCAAGTTGAGCATGCTCTGGTACGTGTGACTGAACAAATAGCGTGCTCTTCTTTGGATCAACACCGACAGCAAGACAGATCGCTAATGCGTCTAGAGTCGCTTCATGCAGTGCTTTCGGATCTTGGCGAACCGTAATTGCGTGAAGGTCTACAACACAGTATTGGCAATCGTAATCATCTTGCATCTGTTGCCATTGACGTAGAGCACCCAAGTAGTTACCGATACTTAGTTCACCAGATGGTTGAACACCACTCAATACGATGGGCTTGCTCATGCTTTTAATTCCTTTGCTTGTTCGCTAAGCTCGTTAACTTAGTTTCTTAACGTAGTATCTGAAAAACTTAGCTTCTTAACTTTAAAATAGAAAGCCGCACAGCTCTTCTGTACGGCTCATCCAGTGTACTCATTGATAAGTATTTTGCTAGTAGGTTAGCTAACTTTTGTCCGCTTTATGCTGAAACTAGAACGACATCTAGTAATTGTGCAATGTTGTCTGCGACATAGTCAGGGTTTGATACTGAAATCGGCTCACCGTGGTTATAGCCGTAAGTCAGACCAAACGAGTAGCAGCCTGCGTTCTTAGCCGCTTTGATGTCGTTGCTTGAATCGCCTACCATCAGCATATCTTCAGCCTTCACATTATGCTTTTCCAGCAACCAGTTCAGCGCTACTGGGTTCGGCTTTTTCTCTGGGAAAGAGTCGCCACCCAACACATCAACAAAGTACTTATCGATACCGTGCTGCGCCAGAACATCTGGTACAAATTTCGAAGGCTTGTTGGTGACAAGCGCCATGGTGAAGCCCGCTTTATCTAGCTCAGCTAACGTCTCTTTAACCGATGGATAAAGGTGGCTTAGCTTATGGCCGCCCTGCTCGTAGAAATCATCAAACAGGATGCGCGCTTTCTTCAGAAGCTCAGGCTCTAGGCTTGGATCAACCGTAAGATTACGGCTCAATGAACGTCCAATAAGAACATCAGCACCATTACCCACATAGTCGCGAACTTGTTCTTCGCTTACTGAAGAAAAACCCAGTTCCTGACAAGCTTGGTCAGCGGCGACAGCCAAATCAGGCACGCTATCTAACAAGGTTCCATCCAAATCAAAGGCAATCAGTTTTATTGAGCTTAATGACATCTTACTTTCCTATTTATTATGTTCGTCTTATGAGTTGAGCTCCAAGACGTAAAAAAGGGGCCAATTAGCCCCTTAATTTAAATTTTTTGATTTTAGGTCAACAGACCCTAGTTCTACTTTTATGCGTTAACTTTTGCAAGCTCTGCACGCATCTCATCAATCACTTCTTTGTAATCTGGTTGATTGAAGATAGCTGAACCGGCAACGAACATATCTGCGCCCGCTTCTGCGATTTCACGGATATTATCTACCTTCACGCCGCCATCAATCTCAAGGCGGATATCACGGCCTGATTCATCAATAAGTTTACGAACAGCGCGCAGCTTATCGAGTGTGTGAGGAATGAAAGATTGACCGCCAAAGCCAGGGTTCACAGACATTAGTAGAATCATATCTACTTTATCTAAGATGTAATCAAGGCAAGAAAGTGGCGTTGCTGGGTTAAGTACGACACCCGCTTTACAGCCGTGTTCTTTGATTAGCTGTAGAGTACGGTCAACGTGCTCAGACGCTTCAACGTGGAAGGTAATCATTGATGCGCCGGCTTTAGCAAACTCAGGTACGATGCTGTCTACTGGCTTAACCATTAGGTGAACATCGATAGGAGCTGTGATGCCGTAGTCGCGCAACGCTTTACAGATCGGTGCACCAAAAGTCAGGTTAGGTACGTAGTGGTTATCCATCACATCGAAGTGCACAACGTCGGCACCGGCTGCGAGTACTTTTTCTACGTCTTCACCAAGACGAGCAAAATCTGCAGACAAAATCGATGGAGCGATTAGAAAATCTTTCATACCAAACCTCTTAAGAGTGAGTAAATTGCGAATATCACCGCCTTGTGACATCTCGTACACGAATACAAGACTCAATCCCAAGACTATTTGGTGTGCAATTCTACCTAAGCACCTAAGCAGATTCTAGCAGTTCGAAAGATTAGTTTATGAAAGTACCCGTTGGTCACTCAATTTAATGAGTTCGAGGGTTATGGTGACGACTACAATTCTGTTGAAGCGTGTTGCTGGTTTTTCTCTTTATGAAAAAGTGCCAGTAACTCATCCACTTTATTACGCCCTGCGCCATTACGGCTAATGGTGCGCTTAACCTTGACCACGTTCAGTTCCGCACCATGGTATAAACGGCGCGTTAAGGTAGTGTCATGGTTTGAAATCAAGACAGGGATGCCTCGTTCCATTGCCGCTCTTTCTGCAACATCAGCCAAGGCTGCTTGATCATCTAAGCTGAAGCCATTACCCGCATAAGAGGTAAAGTTAGCAGTACTAGACAATGGCGCATAAGGAGGATCACAATAAACCACACAGCCTTTACGGGCGCGACTAAAGGTCTCGCTATACCCTTCACAAACAAACGTCGCTTTCTTCGCTTTCTCAGCAAAAAACTCCAACTCAGCTTCTGGAAAGTAAGGTTTTTTATAAGAACCAAATGGAACGTTAAAACCGCCCTTCTTGTTGTAACGACACAAGCCATTGAAGCCAAATCGGTTCATGTACAAGAAAGCTAACGAGCGATACATGACGTTATCTGTACCATTGAACTCAGCGCGAACATCTAAGAACACTTCTCTACGGTTATTCTCCGGACAGAACCAACGCTTCGCTTCAGTGATATAGGTTTCAGGATCGGTTTTAAGTAGATTGTATAGGTTGATAAGATCGGGATTGATATCTGCAAGCAGGTACTGTTCAAAATCAGTATTCAGAAATACTGAGCCGGCACCGACAAACGGTTCTACCAATTTACGAGCAGGTGGCAGGTGACGTTGGATGTCTTCAACTAGGCCATATTTACCACCAGCCCATTTTAGAAAGGCACGCTGCTTTTTCATTTACTGCTCTATCTATCAACTCAAAAATAAGGCTGCGGAATGTAACATATTTTGAGGCTAAGCTCAGGGTTATTTCGCACGTTCTATCTCTCGATGTACTTGATTCATCGATTTTGCCCAAGGTTCCAACTGCTGAAGTGGTTTTGATAACGCACTTACGGCATCTCGCGCGACTTGAATCGTTGGATAATCTTGATAAGTGATAATAAACCACTTGGTGTCGTTACGAAGTGTTGGATAAATACGAACCTTGTCTTCGACGTCATATTCTTCAATAAAAGACTGAACATCTTCTAATGACGTCATCGCGCTCAACTGTAAGGTATAAGCGCGTGGCGAGATAGCTTGTAACTCTTCGCGAGCAAATGAGAAGGTGATCTTTTTCGTCGGCGGTGTTGATTCCGTTAGGTCAGTATCTTCATCAACTGAAGCTTGTGACTCGTTTTTCGCCGCATCAGGTTGCGCGCTAACCGCGGCACCTGTGTTTTCTTCTACGGCAGCATCAATCGCACTGGTATCGGCATTTTTCGGCTTGTCATCAAGCAAGGCATCAACCACATCAGAAGTAATCACAACACGTTGCTGCTCTTGTTTCACCTCGCCAACACTGGCTGTACCTTCCACCACAACCGGTGGTAAAGATGAACTGTCATCGTCAGCACCTTGATAGCTCATGTCAGCTTCGGCTTCAGAATCTGAAGATCCGTCTACTCCGGCTTGCTCGGTACCACTTTCCACTTCAAACGTTGGGATAGCGGTTTGTTCAATAGGAGCAATAAGTGATTGCGCTTTATCGTCAGGGGTTGGTTGACTGAACATCCACCAATAGCCACCACCAATTAAAACCAACAACAAGGCCACCACAATCGCGATATTGATGGGTGAGCCAATAATTGAGCGAATAATAATCCTTTTTTCCACTTTCAATTCTCCTAGAGCCATTAACTCACCGGGCAAAGGTTGTGCTTTATTAAACGCACGTCGCACGCGAGTTTCAGACTCATCATCAACATATCGAATCACTAGGGATTCAAAGAAATGTTCCGCTTCTGGTTGAGAAAGATCATCGATCTCGAGGTCGATAGGCTTGTGTGGTTGCCCGTAACTAAGACGTGTTAGTAGCGTGTCTAGATGGCCAATTTCCGAGAAGAGAACGATATTGATCGTCCATTGAGGGTTTGATTGAGCTTCAAGTACCAACATCCATAATTCGGATACCAATAGCTCAGACAGTCGGTGGGCATCATCTACAACGATAACCACATTACACGACTCTCCATCCAGTAGCCTTGCGAGGCTATCTGATAAAGAATCATGTTGATTAAACAGGGGATCAGAAACAATTTGGCTAAGAATAAGCGCGCGACGTTGTTGATCGTCTTGGCTTGGGTGACAAAGCAGTAAACACTGATTTTTTTCTGTCGACCATGCTTCAAGGTAACGTTGAGCCAACCAAGATCGGCCAGAGCCAGCTTTGCCCGCAACCGTTACAAGGTTTGAACCAAAGTTAGTCAAAAGCTGTAAGCGCTCTAGCAGCTCAACTTGAGACTCTAACTCTAATACTCTTAATTCATGAGCCAAACTCATTGGAGATCCCTACTGATAAGATCGATCAGTAAAACGCTTCAGCTGCCTAGAGTTTAGCTAGGCAACCTCACAACCAAATTTAAAGAGTACGGCAGAAATCAATCGCTTGTTTAATGATGTCTTGAGGCACATCAGCGACCACTTCAGCGGTACCAATACTTGTTGGTAATACCAAACGTAACTGACCAGACAGCACTTTTTTATCACGCATCATGTGCTTCATAAAGTCTTCAAAAGACATGCTTTCTGGCGTATGGATTGGCAGTTTCGCATTCTTGAGTATAGAAATAATTCGCTCAAGTTGCTGCTGAGAGATCAGTCCCTGTAATTGAGCGGTTTTCGCTGCCATTACAGTGCCTGACGACACAGCTTCACCATGTAGCCAATTACCATAGCCTAGTTCTGCTTCGATCGCATGACCAAATGTATGACCTAGGTTCAATAACGCTCTGATTCCTGACTCTTTTTCATCTATAGCAACCACTTCAGCCTTAATTGCACAACAACGAGCAATCGCGGTAATCAGTGCATCTTCATCAAGTTGATAAAGTTTCTCTAGATTCTGTTCCAACCAATCAAAGAAGACTTCATCGTAAATGATGCCGTATTTGATCACCTCAGCAATGCCCGCTGCGAACTCACGCTCTGGAAGCGTTGATAAGCAGTTAGTATCGATGATGACAGATTTGGGTTGGTAAAAAGCGCCGATCATATTCTTGCCAAGGGGATGGTTCACTGCAGTTTTACCGCCTACAGAGGAGTCCACTTGAGAAAGAAGGGTCGTCGGGATTTGAATGAAATCAATACCGCGCTGGTAGCAAGAGGCAGCAAAACCGACCAAATCACCGATAACACCACCACCCAAAGCAATCACCACCACATCGCGGCTGTAATTTCCTTCAAGCATGTAGCTCATCACTGAGTTGAACGTTTCAAGTGTTTTGTATTGCTCACCGTCTGGCAACTCTAAAAGAGAAGTTTGACAGCCTACTTGATCCAACAACGATAAAATTTTATCGGCATAAAGAGGCGCTACTGTCACATTACTGATAACAACAACTTTCTGTTTGCCTGATAAAAAAGAAAGGTACGCCGGGTCTTCAAATAACCCGGCGCCAATAGAGATAGGGTAGCTACGCTCAGCTAGATTGACCGTAATCCGTTCCATGGGTTTGCTCTCCGAAAAAATGAACTTAACGTTCTTCTAGCATTTTTACGATCTGGTTGGCTACCACTTTTGCACTTTGATCGTCGGTACGAACTGTGTAGTCCGCCACTTCGTCGTATAGTGCGTTGCGAGATACAGCTAGATCTTCTAGCACATCACGCGGGTTGTCTGTTTGAAGTAGAGGGCGTTTCTTGTCGCGGTTAGTGCGAGCAAGTTGCTTTTCAATTGTTGTTTCTAGGTATACAACAATGCCTCGTGCAGATAGACGGTTACGGTTTTCTTTGCTCAGCACTGAACCACCGCCTGTCGCAAGAACAATACCTTGTTCTTCTGTCAGATCGTTGATTACAGATTCTTCGCGCTTACGGAAACCATCTTCGCCCTCAACATCAAAAACCCATGCGATGTCTGCGCCAGTGCGCTCTTCGATCACAGTGTCAGAGTCTAGAAACTCCATATGAAGTTGGGAAGCTAGGTGTCTACCAATTGTACTTTTGCCGGCGCCCATTGGGCCAACAAGAAAAATATTGCGTTTCTCAGCCATGTTTTTAGCAGTAATTTACAACGTTAATTCAATGACATCGCCACAAGGTAGGTCAGTACAAGTACTGAAATTAAAAGGCCCGTGGCACCGATTCCTCACAGATAATTCGTGATAAGACCCGAAATTATCAAGGTTAGGTGCCACTAATGCAACTTTATTTTTAATCTAATTGTTCATTACTGAATCACAACTTTGGGTGTAACAAAAATAAGTAGTTCACTTTTACCCACATTTTCATAGCTACGACGGAATAATGCACCCAAAACTGGCAGGTCTCCTAACAGAGGAACTTTGTCCACTGTACTGCTCACACTGTGCTGAAATATCCCGCCAAGCACGACTGTTTCACCATTATTAACAAGCACTTGCGTCCCTATGCGTTGAGTATCAATGGCAACCGCCTCACCCGTTCCGGTTTTCACTACTTGCCCTGGTCTATCTTGAGTCACGCTTAAATCCAATACCAAACGATTGTCGGGCGTGATTTGTGGTGTCACCTTAAGACTCAACACCGCTTTCTTAAATGCGACCGAAGTAGCACCACTTGAAGACGACTCTAAATAAGGAATTTCAGTACCTTGCTCAATATAAGCGGGCTTTTTATTGGTAGTGATTAAACGTGGGCTGGAAATAATCTCAGCTTTTGACTCTTGTTGTAGTGCCGACAATTCAAGATCAAGCAAGGTATCTGAACCCAGTTTAGCCACCTGAAACGCAATGCTTGATGCATTAGGAGATGTCGCCCCTAGATTAACGTTGAGGAAATCGTCAATCGCACTATTCCCACCATTATCGTCATACGGCGTAATTTGCGATGGGTGGTTGCCCTCTATCGAGCCGCCAACTTTAAAACTACCGTTGGTGGAAGAAACACCCCAACGCACCCCTAACTCATCAAGGTTACCCTCGGTAACGGTTACGATGCGCGCCTCTATCTGGACTTGCTTCACGGGGATGTCCAAAGATTCAATGATGCCTCGTATCACGGCAATGTTTTCTTCCAGTTCACGAATCAATAGGGAATTGGTGCGTTCATCAATGGTGATCGAGCCACGATCGGACAACATGCTCACCGCACCTTCACCGCCAATCATGTCGGCAATGTCGGTGGCTTTAGCAAAATTAATCTTGATGATTTCCGACTTAAGCTCCCCTAACTCCTCTTCCAAGCGAGATTTCTCTAACGCTTGTTGCTCTCGAAGATCGAGTTCTGCTTTTGGCGCCACCAAAATAACATTGCCATCAACGCGCTTATCTAGTCCTTTAACTTGCAAGATAATGTCGAGAACTTGCTGCCAAGGTACGCCATCTAAACGTAAAGTGAGGTTACCCGCTACTGAGTCAGACACCACGAGATTGAAATCGTTGTAGTCAGCAATCAGCTGCAGGACATTTCGAACCGGGATATCTTGGAAGTTAATCGATATCAGTTTGCCCTCTTTTTCTAAAACGCTTTTCTCTTTGGTCGCTTCATTGATAACAGGCTTGCTGATCACCACCTCTATGAAACGACCTTTTAGGTTATATTCATACTGATAGTCACCAGCGATCGTCGCCAACAGTCGTGTGCTGGGCGTCTCTTTATAGACTTCAATACCTTCCACTAGGGTCGCGAAATCCTTCACATCCAAAAGATAAAGCTTATCGTCATTAACTTGAGTATTGAGTAATTCGATACTTAACCCTTCCTGAGCACGTTGAACATCCACCACAGCGGTGCTGGTTGCCAGCTCAATAATAATGACGGCGTCTTTATCTTTGTTTACCCTAAAATCAATATTCTCCAATTGATTAGGTAAGCTCTCGGCGTGACCGAGCACACTAAAGACTAACATCACAGACACAGCAAAACCTTGTAGAGCCTTGCTCACTAATCCACTTATTCCTTTAATCATATTTACATCTCATATCCACATCATGTGACATTGGTTTACTTCAGAGCCAGTCTAACGTTGCGCTTATGCCAACAACCTAAGCCATCTGGAAGAGTTTCATTAATCTGAACGTACTGGCTCGTCACTTTAGTAACTCGGCCATTGTTTAAGCCGATAAACTGGCCTTTTTTGATGTTTACCACGTTCCCTTTGGGTGTTTGCACTAACCCAAACACACTTGTTCCGCTTCCCATGACGCCTCTTAAACGAAGCTTACTCAACGGGTACTTTTCTAATTTCCCATTACGAGAACGCGCGCTAGGTTGCCAACAGTCTTTCCTAACTAAAGGCTGATTTTGCACGATGGCTTCTTTAGGCAGTTCAAACGGAGGACGAAAGGCTCGGCGCTGATAAGTAGCGGCCAAAAATTCAGTCGCAGGAACCAGTTGTTCCACCTCTTTTCTCGCTTTGGCCTCAACTTGCACTACAAAGTCTTCTAACGAATCTTCATTCGCTTTACAGCCCGTGAGCACAAGCAATAATAATGTTGAATAAAACACGCTATTGGGTTTCATCATTGACCTCCGATTTAAATTGGTAGGTATAAGCTCGAACCCTGAAGTGCAGCGTGCTACTTTCTTGACTGACTCGCTGCCAATTCACGTCATCAAAGCTGATGATGCGTGGCAGCTTAGCGATGGTCGCAGAGAAATCACCAATCTCGTGGTAGTCACCCGTCAGCTCGATGTTGAGCGGTAAACGATAGAGAAACTCTTTGTTCTGCTTTTGCCCCCAGTCAATTCGCGTAAATGTCAGCTTATTATCCAATCCAAGCTCGTTCACAGAGGCCAACATACTGGCGAGCTCTTTTTGAACGGGCAATTGCTCTAATAGATAGTCATAACGGCTAGTTAGCTCATCCAGCTGGCTCTGAAGCTTAGGTAAGGCCGCAACCTTATTGGCCTTTATTCTCAAGGTCGCTTTTAAGGTCTGCTCTTGTTGCTTCATCTGCTGTAGCTCATCATCCAAAGGCAGCACATAAAGCCAAGTGCCAACACCTTGGATTAACACTATCAAAACCAGAATCACGAGAAGCTGAGGCAACAATGGCCATTCGGTGATCTCATCAACATCGAGATCTTGCAAGCTCATCCTGTTTTGCCAACTAATCTTATTTTGAAGGTTAGCCATGATGCGCCCCCTTCTCTTTTCTGCTCGCGGTTGTGCTTTCTAAAGACACAGGGCTAAACACAAAAGAGACCTTGAAGGTCTGAAACTCTTTATTGAAGCGCTTGCGGTTATGAACGATAGAGTGCATCTCGACCCCTTTCAGAGAATCTGAACGCTCGAGGTTGTCCAACATCGTAGCGAGACGAGCAGTACTGTCGCTGATACCCGACATTTCAATCTCCTGACCATTCATCTTTATCTTGTCGACATACACACCCTCGGGAATCAGCTCCGGCATCAGGTTCATAAAGTCGGTGGTCTTGTTGCGACCAAGCTGCAACGATTCGACTACATCAAGCCTAGTCAGAATCGCTTTATGCTCCTGCTCTGCGACCTTTAATGACTGAATCTGTCGGTCGAGCTCGGCAACATATCGATTGAGGTAACTAAGACGTGCTTGCTGCTTGGCTTGTTGGTCGTAAAGATAGTGACCAACCGCCCATTGCCCTGCAAGCGCGATGATGACACCAAGAATGATCAGATGGATAAAGCGCTTCTTATGCTGAGCGCGAATCTCATCACGCCACGGCAGCAAGTTAATTTGATGCAACATGCTTTTCTCCCTGCCACTTGAGTCCACTCATCGCCATACCCGCCGCAATACCGAAATGTTGCCAGTTCGTTGGTAATCGACGTCGCTTCGCCACCTTATTCTCAAATAGAGACAAAGGGTTCAGTGACTCGCAACTCAACTGAAATTGACGTTCTAGCTCTTCGGTTACCATAGGAATGCTGGCGCCCTCACCCATCAGCCAGATCCCTGAGATAGGTTGCTGTGCATTTCCTGATGAATAGAGCTGTAATTGACGCTTGAGCTTCTCAATCAAATTAACAATAAATTGATGTGTATCTTCAGTGGTGGCGAACACACTCTCGATATCACTTGCCGCACCATTGCTGCGAAGATCTTTGGTACCAAAAGCGATATCTTTATAAAACGGTGCCAAACCTTGTGGGATAATGCCTAACGACGTTTGGTCGATTCCCACATCCACCAGCAGCCAGTTTTTCTTTTCGGGGTACAGGCGCGATGCCATTTGCCAGATGTTAAGCAAACCATGCGCCTGCGTGTCTACCACCACAGGTTTAAAACCAGCTTTGGTCAAAGCATCCGCTCGGCTATCCACCACTTCTTTACGAGTGGCGTATACCTGATAACTGCTTGTCGAACCTTTACCAAATCGTTTGTCTTCCAGCTTTACAAAATCTAAACTCAGCTCCTCTATCGGAAAGGGAGATTGATGAGCAAAGGTTTGATAGATCGAAAACTCTTTTTCTCTGTCTTCTAACTCACTCTCTATTTGCAGTACTTTGCTGATCACCGTGTTATCAGGTACTGAAATGGCGACGTTGCAACAGCCAAAAGGCAGCCCTTTCCTAAGTTCTTTAAGTTTCTTAACAGTTTTCTGATACTCCAAAGTATGGTTAGCTGTAAAAATGTCGTCCGAAATCGGCAGCTCTTTGTATCCCACTAGGGCATACAACTCCCCCACGGGTTTTAGTACCACGGCTTTGATGCTGTGATGATTTATATCTATACCTGTAATTAATGATGAACCCATGTGACCTAGCTCCTGAAGTGCCAAGCATTTCGTTGATTATCTAGGGGTTGTGATTATTAGTTAAATAAGCGTTAATAAACGAAAGCTAAGTTTTTAGCCTAGAGTACAAGGGTTTGCTGCTTATCAGCCTTAACTAATCAGGGATTATCCGGTGAAGTTCATAAAGCGATTATTCATATTTACATTGATTTGCATGATTCTTGGAGTCAGTACAATTTTTGGGTTTTATTATTACGTAAAACCAGAGTTGCCTGATGTTGCCACTTTGCGTGACGTGAAGCTCCAAACGCCAATGCAAGTCTTCAGTCAAGACGGTAAGTTGATCTCTCAATTTGGCGAAAAGCGTCGCAACCCAGTGACTTATGACGAGATTCCTCGCCACTTAGTTGAAGCTCTGATTGCCACCGAAGATAGCCGTTTTTACGAACACCCAGGTATTGATCCAATTGGTATCACCCGTGCAGCGCTCGTCGTTGCAATGTCGGGTTCAGCCAAACAAGGGGCGAGTACCATTACTCAGCAGCTTGCGCGTAACTTCTTCTTATCTAATGAGAAAAAGATCATGCGCAAGATCAAAGAGATCTTCATTGCGATCCATATCGAGCAACTGCTTAGCAAAGAAGAGATCATGGAGCTTTATGTAAATAAGATCTTCCTTGGTCACCGCTCGTACGGTTTTGGCGCGGCAGCGCGTGTTTATTTCGGAAAGGATCTCCCTGAGCTCACCCTGAGTGAAATTGCTACGCTGGCGGGTATGCCGAAAGCACCATCCACGATGAACCCTATCTATTCGATTGAGCGCGCGACTCACCGTCGTAACGTGGTATTACGTCGTATGTTGGACGAGAAATACATCACTCAAGCAGAGTTCGATGAAGCTCGTAGCGAAACATTGATATCGAAATACCACGGTGCAGAGATTGAACTGAGCGCGCCGTATGTTGCTGAAGTAGCACGTGCGTGGATGGTTGAACGCTATGGCGAAGCCGCTTACACATCAGGTATGAAGGTTTACACGACCGTTGATTCAAAACTGCAAAAGGCAGCGAACCAAGCGGCGATTAAGAACCTACTTGGTTACGATGAGCGTCACGGCTACCGTGGTGCAGAAAAAGTGTTGTGGCAAACGGCACAATCAGCTTGGGATCAAGAACAAATCGTTAAACACCTAAAGTCTCAACCAACCTATGGTGACTTAGTCCCTGCTGTTGTTACAGCGGTTGATTCGAAAAGTGCTCAAGTTTGGGTTAAAAACCAAGGTGAAGGCACTATTGAGTGGCAAGGTATGAACTGGGCGCGTAAATTCCTAACGGATAATCGCCAAGGACCAGCCCCTTCTCAAGCGAAAGAGATTCTTGCTGTTGGTGAGCAAGTTTGGGTTCGCCATGAAGCAATTACAGGAGACGAAGTATCTGAAGAGCCAACAGAAGAAGCAACGGCGGACACTGAAACACCTGTTGAATGGCGACTAAGCCAAGTACCCAATGCGAACACTGCTTTTGTTGCAATGAACCCGAACAACGGCGCGGTATTGTCGATGGTGGGTGGCTTTAACTTTGTTCACAACAAATTCAACCGTGCGACGCAATCTATTCGTCAGGTGGGTTCTGGTATCAAACCATTTATCTACTCAGCGGCGATTGATAAAGGCTTAACGTTAGCATCACTGATCAACGATGCGCCTATCAATCAATGGGATAAGAGCCAAGGTACCGCATGGCGACCAAAGAACTCACCACCGACCTACGTGGGTCCTACGCGTTTACGTATTGGCTTAGCTCAATCTAAAAACGTAATGGCTGTGCGTGTGCTGCGTGAAGTTGGTTTAGATGATACTCGTAATTACCTAACTCGTTTTGGTTTTGATATTGACGAAGTACCGCGCTCTGAAACCATTGCTCTAGGTGCGGGTAGCTTAACGCCAATGAAGGTAGCTCAAGGTTACTCAGTATTCGCTAATGGCGGCTACTACGTTGAACCTTTCTACATCAGCCGCATTGAAACGCCATTTGGTGAGACTGAATTCGAAGCGACACCAAAAGTGGTTTGTAAGGACAATTGCGATCATAAGGTTGCCACAGACCCAATGGCCGATGAGTTTGCAGAGCAAGATGTGGATGCCAAAGTGCAATACGCGCCTCAAGTCATCTCTGAGCAGAACGCATTCCTTGTTCGCGAAATGATGTACAGCAACATCTGGGGCGGCGGTGACTGGAGTGCTGGCACAGGTTGGAATGGTACAGGTTGGCGAGCGCAGCCGCTGAAGCGTCGTGACATTGGCGGTAAAACCGGTACCACCAATGACTCGAAAGATACATGGTACAGCGGCTACGGCCCTGGCATGGTGGCAACGGTATGGGTTGGTTTTGATAACCACAACCGTAACCTAGGTCGAACTAAAGCGAACTCTAACCTTGGCAAGAGCCAGATTACAGGTGCCGAAGCGGGCGCTAAAACGGCAGAGCCTGCATGGGTTGATTTCATGGGTACGGCGTTAGCGGGCGTTCCTGCCGAACGTAAAGAGATTCCGGAGAACATCGTTCGTGTTCGTATCGACCGTGAAACGGGCTTACTGACTAACAAGTTCGATAGCTCATCGATGTTCGAGTACTTCGAGAAAGGCACAGAGCCAACTGAGTACATCACTGAACGTTTCAATGATGACATCTACTCAACGTCATCAGGCGAAGCAGTAGAAGAGCTATTCTAGCTAGGGTTTGTTGAACCTAGTAAGATGAACCAACAAAAAAGGGTTGATATGAATTCATATCAACCCTTTTTTTTATATCTACATCTGAACGAACTCAACTCTAAACTCGAGTGCTAAGCCGTTTTTTCCAATTGAGTTCGAATAGCCTCAGCCAGTTGTTCAAAACGCCCCTTTAGCGGAGAGCCCGGTCGGTAGGCAACAACAATGCGACGTGAAGGTGTTGGATTCACCGCTGGCACGTAACACACGCCATCTTTCTGTTTTTCTTTTGGAACCGATAACTGAGGTAACAAGGTAATGCCCGCCCCTGCCGCTACCATGTTACGCAGCGTTTCTAAGCTGGTCGCTTTAAAGCGTTCATCATCTTTTGCACCCGCAGCAAAACAGAAGCCCAAGGCTTGGTCACGTAAGCAATGACCATCGCCCAGTGCAAGTACGGTTTGTCCATTTAACTGCAGCATATCGACAGCGTCCTGCTGTGCCCATTCATGGTCACACGGTACGGCAACGCTTAATGGCTCGTCATAGACATCAATCTCTTTGAACGCCGCCGTTTCATCTACCGCAGCCAGCACCAAGCAATCAAGCTTGCCATCTTCTAACTGGCTCACTAACTGATGTGTCTGCGCTTCGTGCAGGTAAAGCTCAAGATCGGGGAAACTCTCTTTTAGATAAGGAATGATCTTAGGCAAAATGTACGGGCCAACGGTCGGGATAAAACCAATGTGCATCGGCCCCGTCATCGCTTCACCGTGTCCACTTGCCATATCTTTAAACGTCTTTACCTCGTTGAGGATGCGCTTGGCTTGCTCAACAAGTTGTAAACCTGATTCTGTAAATATTACCTTCCTTGGGCTACGCTCGGTTAACTGAAGTCCAATTTCATCTTCCAGTTTGCGTATTTGACCGCTCAATGTCGGCTGACTTACAAAGCACGCTTCTGCTGCTTTTCGAAAATGTTTGTGCTCAGCGAGCGCCACCAAGTATTCAAAGTCACGAATGTTCATGCTCAGTCTCTTACCTCAGGTTTTAATAAGAACAAGGGTTTTAATAGAAACATTTAAAAGAAAAATGCTCTTGATAGAATTTACCTATCAAAACCATAACATCAAACGATTAGAGCTATCAAAGGATTTATCTAATAATGGGCTCAACGAAACGAAACAGAGCAAAGAAAAACGTTAAGCTCTGATAGAACAAAATTAAAATACTATTTAAGGAAATCAATATGTTTGCATCTAAAGAAGGTCAATCAATCCCTCAAGTAACATTCCCAACTCGCCAAGGTGATGCATGGGTTAACGTAACGACGGAAGAGCTATTCAAAGACAAGACAGTTATCGTATTCAGCCTACCAGGTGCGTTTACACCAACATGTTCTTCAAGCCACCTACCTCGTTACAACGAGCTGCACTCTGTATTCAAAGAAAACGGCGTTGATGACATCCTTTGTGTTTCTGTAAACGACACGTTCGTAATGAACGCATGGAAAGCAGACCAAGAAGCTGAAAAAATCACATTCATCCCAGATGGCAACGGCGACTTCACAGACGGCATGGGTATGCTAGTTGAGAAAAACGACATCGGCTTTGGCAAACGTTCATGGCGCTACAGCATGCTGGTTAAAAACGGCGTGGTAGAAAAAATGTTCATCGAAGAAGACGTACCAGGCGACCCGTTCAAGGTTTCTGATGCTGATACTATGCTTAACTACCTTGCCCCTGAGCACAAAGAGCAAGAGTCAATCACAGTATTCACTAAGCCAGGCTGTCCTTTCTGTATGAAAGCGAAACAAAACCTAATCGACAAAGGTCTAAACTACGAAGAAGTGGTTCTAGGTAAAGACGCAACAACAGTAAGCCTACGTGCAATCTCTGGTCGCACTACCGTTCCTCAAGTATTCATCGGTGGCAAACACATCGGTGGTAGCGAAGAACTAGAAACTTTCTTAGGCTAATCACTTAGTCGCTAATAAACACTTAGCAATTAAATAACTTAAGTAATTAAATAGCTTAGTAATACCAGCTAACCCACCCTCTTGTGGGTTAGCGATTCCAAACCACTCTTATCTGAGCTTTGGAAAAAGATACAGCTTCTGACTCGCCAACTTTTAACTAACCTATAGTTAGTAACAAGAAGCAGTGAGTAACAAAAAGCTGAATCACAAGCTAAACCTAATAAAACAGAATCACAAAACTGACCCGCAATCCTGACTCTCAAAAAATCACCAGAGTTGGATGGGTTCGTTCACACTAAATTTAGCCATTGCGAGAAAAATATTATGAAACAAGTCAATGTAGATGTAGCAGTTATCGGGGGCGGTACAGCAGGTCTAGGTTCTTACCGCGCTGCAAAAGCACACACTGACAGTGTCGTGATGATTGAAGGCGGCCCTTACGGTACAACCTGTGCTCGTGTTGGTTGTATGCCATCTAAACTGCTTATTGCAGCTGCAGAAAGTGTACATCATATCGAGAAAGCTCCGGCTTTTGGCGTTCACCCACAAGGTGATATCGTAATTAACGGTCGTGAAGTGATGGACCGAGTGAAGTTTGAGCGTGACCGTTTTGTTGGTTTTGTTTTAGAAGGTGTTGATGAAATCCCAGAGCAAGACAAGATCTCTGGCTACGCAAAGTTCTTAGATGACAACACGCTACAAATCGATGACCACACGGTTGTCACCGCTAAGCGTATTGTTATCGCGACCGGCTCTCGCCCTGCATACCCTGCAGTTTGGAATGAACTTGGTGACCGCCTAATCATTAACGATGACGTGTTCAGCTGGGATGATTTACCAGAGTCGGTTGCGGTATTTGGCCCGGGCGTTATTGGCCTAGAGCTTGGTCAGTCACTGCATCGCTTAGGTGTGAAGACCAAACTGTTCGGTTTGGGTGGTCAAGTGGGTCCAGTAACCGACCCAGAAATCATGGCGTATGCAGATAAAGCCTTCAATGAAGAGTTCTACCTAGATGCTGACGTAAAAATCGAAAGCATGAAGCGCATTACCACAGAATCAGGTGAAGCTCGCGTCGAAATCCAGTTCATCAATAAGCAAGGTGAACTAGAAACCAACATCGTTGAGTATGTTCTGGCAGCAACAGGCCGTCGTCCTAATACAGACAAGCTTGGCCTAGAGAATACCTCTCTAGAACTTGATGAACGTGGTGTGCCAATCGCCGACCACTACACGCTACAAACATCGTTACCATCGGTATTTATTGCCGGAGATGCAAGCAACCAACTGCCTCTACTGCATGAAGCAGCAGACCAAGCACGTATTGCGGGTGATAATGCAGGTCGCTTCCCTGAGATTCGCGCAGGCTTACGCCGCTCTAAAATCTCTGCGGTATTCTCTGACCCACAAATCGCAATGGTTGGTGAAACATACAAAGAGATCATAACCCGCTTAGGCACATGTGGTTGTTTCGCAACCGGTGAAGTGTCTTTCGAGAACCAAGGTCGTTCACGAGTGATGCTACGCAACAAAGGTATTCTGCACGTTTACGGTGAGCAAGGTACAGGCCGTTTCCTTGGTGCTGAGATGGTGGGACCAAACGCAGAACATTTGGCTCACTTATTAGCATGGGCACACCAGAAAAAGATGACGGTTTCTGAAATGTTGGATATGCCGTTCTACCACCCAGTAATTGAAGAGGGTGTACGAACAGCGCTACGTGACCTGAATGCGAAACTGCACCTTGGTCCAGAGATGGTGAAACACTGTCTAGATTGTGGCCCTGGTTGTTAATCTCAGGCTATCGTTAGCAATGAGCAAACGCTAGATACTAAAAAGGAAAGCCATTGGCTTTCCTTTTTGTTTTTGGCCACGAGCAAACTATAGATTCCCGATTACGCTCCTTCGTCGCTTTCGGGAATGACGATAATTTTCACAATTTGGTAGGAACGAAATTCTCCCCGTCATTCCAGAACTGAGGAACGAAGTATCTCGAACCTCAGCACACAAATGGAGATTCCCGACTACGCTCCTTCGTCGCTATCGGGAATGACGGTGATTTTCAAAACCCACCTAAGCTGAAGCAGACCAAAGTGACGCATCAGCTAAACCAAAACTTAACCGTCATTCCAGAACCGAGGGACGAGGTATCTGGAATCTCTTGAAGCCATTACTTGTCGCTAAAGGCTTAGCGATTACTTCTCAGCAGCAATCACAGAGATCTCAACAAGTAGTGCTTCACGAGCCATGTCGCCAGTCACACATGCGCGAGCTGGAGCGTGGCCTTCAGGTACCCATGCATCCCATACTGCGTTCATTTCTTGGAAGTCTTTCATGTCTTTCAAGTAAATCGTTGCTGATAGCATGTGCTCTTTGTCGCTGCCTGCTTGTTCAAGTAGCGCTTCTACTTTATCTAGCATTGTCTGTGTTTGTTCTGTGATGTCTTTGGTTGCATCCGCACACACTTGGCCACATAGGTAGATAGTGCCGTTGTGTTTAACAATACGGCTCATGCGTTGTTTGGTTTCTTGGCGCTCAATCATCGACTTTCTCTCTCTGTGTCACCGTGATCCAATATCTTGTGACGTGTTATTATCAAGGCAACAAGCATAACGCGAATCAAACCCAAGATGACATGCATTCATTGCAATAAAAGTGAAAAAATCCGTAACAAACTCGGCCGCTGCCAGCGCTGCATGAATCAGCTGATGGTGTTGTCGATTTTAAGTTGGGGAGCATGGT
>Ga0310124_10000132_pt1 | contig 47276 bp, 41 predicted proteins | sample CB11b_AW_Bot5_MG_FD_203507 | JGI IMG/M metagenome (GOLD analysis project Ga0310124, IMG submission 203507) | Marine microbial communities from Western Arctic Ocean, Canada - CB11b_AW_Bot5 | ecosystem: Environmental > Aquatic > Marine > Oceanic | place: Canada: Western Arctic Ocean | collected... | reverse complement strand
GTTGCAGGGACGCCGGCATCACCGGTTTCGTTCCAGCCGATCAAGGGTGGCAATTGCAGGTCCGGTGCATCACCCCGAGCGATCTGCATCAACACCTGCTGCACGGACACCGCCGCCTCACCATCCCCCGGTTCGAGACGGACGTAGGTGCCATCGGACTGGCAGATCCGAGCCTTTGCTCGATCCGCCAGGCACAGCTGCAGAAAATGATGAATGCGTGCCTTGATGCCGTCGTCCTCGACGGGAAAAGCGACTTCGACACGATTGCGCAGATTGCGGTTCATCCAATCGGCGCTGCTGCACCAGATCTCGGGGTCACCGCCATTGGCGAAATAGAAGACGCGGCTGTGCTCGAGATAACAACCGATAATGCTGGTGACACGAATGCGCTCGGAAATACCCAACAGGCCGGGACGCAGGCAACAGATCCCACGCACGATGAGGTCGATCTCGACTCCGGCCATGGAGGCGCGATAGAGAGCACGAATGATCTTGGGGTCGATCAAGCCGTTCATCTTGGCAACGATCGCCGCCGGCCGACCAGCGCGTGCATGCTCTATCTCACCGTCAATACGAGTCAGCATGCCTGACATCAGTGTTGTCGGCGCCACCAGCAGCGTGCGGAAGGTTTCCGCGGAACGTGCCGTAAGCAGGTTGAAGACCTCGGCAACCTCTCGCGTCATGTCATCACGGGCCGTCAGCACGCCGATGTCGGTGTAGAAGCGTGCGGTCTCGTGGTTGTAGTTGCCCGTTCCCAGATGTACATATCGCCGCAGCCGGTCTTCGTCACGACGCACGAGCATGGACAACTTACAGTGCGTTTTCATGCCCAGCAGCCCGTAGACGACATGCACGCCACTCTCCTCCAACTGCTTGGCCCACTCGATGTTAGAGGCTTCGTCAAAACGCGCTTTCAATTCCACCAGGACCGTCACCTCTTTGCCCTGTTCGGCGGCGTCGATGAGAGCTTCTACAACCTGCGAATCCTCCCCCGTGCGATACAACGTCTGCTTGATCGCCAACACGTGTGGATCGCGCACCGCCATGCGGATGAAATCGATCACCGTGTTGAAGGATTCATAAGGGTGGTGGAGCATCACATCACGCTCGCGCAGAGACTCGAAGAAGCGGTCAGGATCTGCTGGAAGACTCACCTCGACAGGAGAGAAGGGGGAGTCCTTCAACTCCGGCCGTTGCACCAGGTCGTAGATGGTGCTGATACGATTGAGGTTGACGGGTCCGTCGGCACGATAGACACGGTCCTCACTCAGCTCGAACTGGGTCGTCAAGAATCGCACGAGGCGTGGTGGCGCACGATCCTCGATCTCCAGTCGCACGACGTCCCCTTTGCGTCGGTTCTCCAACGATTCGGCGATCTCTTCCAGCAGGTTGTCGGCCTCTTCCTCGTTGACGTAGAGCTCGGAGTTGCGGGTGACACGAAAGGCACCACCGCCGGTGACCTGATACCCTTCGAACAACTCACTGAGATGATGGGCGACGATGGCTGAGAGTGTCACCATGCGCAATTTGCCGTCGTCGGTGTCGGGCAGGCGCAAGATGCGTGGCAGGACGCGTGGAACGGTGACAACACCGAACGCGGTATGCCGGTCTTGCTGTAACAGGACACCGATGCAAAGCGCCTTGTTGAGCACACGAGGAAAGGGATGAGCCGGGTCGATGACGATGGGTGTAAGGATTGGTTCGAGCTCGCCATGCCAGTATCGCCGGATGAAAGCCGGCTGCTCGCCTTGCAGATCTTCGACATCCAGTAGATGAATTCGTTGCCGCGCCAGAGCCGGCAACAATTCCTGGTTCCAGCAACGGTATTGGGCATCGACCAACTCGTGGGTCGTGCGGGCGATGGTAACAAGCTGCTCATCGGGGGTCAGGCGGTCGGGACCGGTGCCGGCAACGCCGCTGTCCCTGACCTGAAGCAGGCCGGCGACACGAACCTCGAAGAATTCGTCCAGAATGCTGGCGACGATCCCGAGAAAGCGGACACGTTCGAGCAGGGGGTTGCTCTCGTCCAGGGCTTCCTCGAGTACGCGCCGGTTGAAATCGAGCCACGAGAGTTCGCGATTGATGTAGTACTCAGGTCGGGATAGATCGACGGCCACGTGAATGTCCCAAAGAGGCGTAGGGGAAGCGTTCCTGTTACGCCTGTAAAGCTATGGAAATCAAGCAGATGGAGCAATTTTCCTGGACGGTCTCAACCTGCCGCTGGTGCCCACAGCCCCTCGATGAATCGGCGATCGAGTCTCGCATTTGCCAGCACCTGAGACAGATTGAAGGCCTCCCCTGCGGCAGGCACGATGGCGCGGGTAAACTCGATACAGAGGCTACCATCGAAGCCGGCGGCCTGGACGTGGGGCAGGAATCGGCGGTAGTCGGTCCAGTCGCCCTCTTCGAGTAAGGTCATGACACGGTCGTCGCCACGGTTCTGCACGTGCAGGTGCAGAACCCGGTCGCTGAGTGCGTCGAAGGTAGCGATCGCCTCGTCGGTGTCGTGTTCGGTGTAGGGTTGGAAGCAGATGCCGACATTGTCGTAACCCACCAGTGACTCCAGCAGACGGAGGGTGCCGGCAAGATCGTCGCAGAGGGTGCCGCCGTGGGTCTCGAAGGTAAGTGTCATGCCCTCTTCGCCTAGACGATCAGCCAGGGCCCGCAGGCGTTCGATGGTCCGTGCCCAGATCGCCTCGTCGGCTTTGGAGCTGGCGACCCGACCTGGGAAGATCTTGAAGAGCTCAGCGCCCAGCGTGGCGCTTACGGAGACCACTCGTTCCAGCTGCGCGATCTGTGCAGCATCCTCCGAGCCACTCAAGTGGAAGCTGGGGTAGGCGCCCACACCGAGGGCGCGCATCGATCTTGCGGCGATGCCTTCGGCGAGGGCGGCGACTGCACCGTCGTCGATGGTGTCCACATGGAAACCCCACAATTCCAGTTCTTTGAATCCCGCTTCATCGATCGGGTCGAGCAGGTCCACGAGGGGTTGGCTCAGGATGTGATCGGGCGTCCAGCGATTGGGTTCCAGCATGATGGTGTTCAATAGCAGGTCCATCGGTTCTCCTTCTGCCTTCTCAGTCGAAGCGAACGCCCAACTTGACGTTGCTCTCAGGCTCGTGGGCGATTTTTGGATATTCGGTCAACAACGCATCGAAGGGCACCACGGGCTGCAGGATCGATGCACAACGTAGTGTGCCATCACACAGCAGGCGCCAGGCCACCTCCTGAAGACGGGCCTCGTTCCAGTTCGGATGTTCCGGGTTCGGTTCGGAGCAAGCACGTGAGAAGATGATCGACGGGCGGTTGAAGTGGGCTTCAGCCCCGAAATCGAGTCCGGCAGGATAGGCCCCCGGCCATGCGCCAGCGACGACGGTGCCGAGATAGGCGACGCCACGTAGGGCCTGTTGCAACGCCAGGTGGTGGCCGCTGTACTCGATGCAGACATCGGCACCGCGCCCCGCGGTAGCCTGCCGGAGTTCGCGCCCCGCGTCGTCAGCCGTGGGGTCGATGAGGAGATCGGCGCCACATTGACCGGCCACCTGTCGTCGCAGGGGGATGGGATCGATACCGATCACGGGATGGGCGCCGGCATGGCGTGCCAACTGCAGGGCGAGCAGTCCGATCGCACCGAGACCGAAGACGGCAACCGCATCGCCTACCCGAACGTGTCCGTCCCGGATCGCGCCGAGAGCGAAATTGGCGGGGTCGAGACAGACCGCCGCCTGCCAGGGCACGTCAGAGGGAAGAAGACGTACCCGCGAGGATTCCCAGACATGCTCCTGGCGCAGGGGGCCGTGTCCGAAGACGGTGTCTCCGGGGGTGAAGCCGGTGACATCGGCGCCGACTTCAAGCACTTCACCGACACACATATTTCCCAGCGGTGCGGGGTAGGAGATCATCTGCTGCTGGCCGTCGAACAGGCGCGTTTGGTTGTCATATCCCCCGCGAGGTCCGGCGTACCCCTTGAACAGCGCCATCTCGGTGCCGTGTTTGACCGCTCCCCACAGGCTACGCACGCGCATCTGCGTCGATGTCGGTGTGGGCAGGTCGATGTCACCAAAGCTGACCTCTTCACGGGCTGTGGCGAGCAATTGCCGAGTCATATCTCCCCCTCTAATACCGGTTTCTTTGACAGGTTCTGACGGCGCCTGTTGTTTTGCAGCCGCTGCAATGAAGCAATAGTAACCCGACAACCCTAGCGAACCAGACTCCTCTTCCCCAATTTAAGAATTGGTCGACAATGTCCGAAGGCGTCAACATTCTCGTCCCCGGCGACGATCCACCGCAGATCGCCGATTCGCCGCAGCTCGATCGGTTGCAGTCCTATGGCGATGTCACGTTGCACACGACTCGCCCCGCGGACAAGGCCGAACAGATCGACAGAGCGCGTGATTTTCAGGTGGTCATCAATTCGAGAGGCTCCACGACCTGGAGAGAGCCGGAGCTGCGCGCCCTGCCCGATCTGAAGATGATCACGACCTGTTCGATCGGCACGGACATGATCGACCTCGCGGCGGCGAAACAACTCGGCATCGTCGTGTCGAACCAGCCGGGGCGGACCGCTCCGGTGGTGGCGGAGCACATGTTCGGTTTGCTGTTCAGTATCGCCAAGCGCGCTGCTTTCCAAACCGCCGAGATCCGTGCGCACCGGTGGACGAGACGCATGAATCTCGGTGTGCAGGGCAAGATTCTGGGCATTGTCGGTGTGGGCAACATCGGTGCCGAAATGGCACGCCTCGGGCAAGCCATGGGCATGGACGTCATCGCCTGGACTTTCCACCCGACCGCGGAGCGGGCGCAAAAACTGGGTGTACGTTTCGTCGAGTTGGATGAGTTACTCGAGCAGTCGGATTACGTGAGTCTGCACGTGGCGCTGACGGATGACACCCACCACCTCATCGGCGAGTCGCAATTGGCGCGTATGAAATCGGAGGCGGTACTGCTCAATGGCGCCCGCGGCGCCGTCGTCGATCTCGACGCCCTCGCGCGGGCCCTGGATAGCGGGCATCTGGCTGGCGCCGGTCTCGACGTTTTTCCCGATGAACCTTTCGAGGTCGATCATCCCATCAAACAATGCGAGCAGGTGGTGCTCACACCGCACGCCGCGGATCAGACACCAGAGGGTGTCGATCTACTCAATGGCGGCGCCGTGGACAACGTCATCGCCTTTCTCGAGGGCAAACCGCAGAACAACGTCGCCGTGTGACGTATCGATAAGGAGAGATCATGTTCACTTCACTGAGTCCTGGAGCGATCGGCGTCAAAGTCGACGGTCTGCAAGAGGGGCTGGCACTGGCGGCAAAGCACGGTTTTTCCGGATACCATTTCGGCATTGGCGAGGCCGCTCAACTCGGCGCGACGCGTGTCCTGGAGTTGGCCGGAGAGGCGGGTGTACGCCTCTCGGCATTTGGGTTTCCCCTCGATTTTCGCAGCGATGAGGCCGCTTTCGAGCAGGATCTGGCCGCCTTGCCGGCATTGGCACAAGTCGCTGCCGATCTCGATGTGGGGCGCACGGCGACATGGATCACGCCAGCCTCAGAGGAGTTGAATTTTGCTGACAATCTCGCCCTGCACGCACGTCGCCTGCAGCCGGCGGTGGCGATCCTTGCCGATCAGGGCATTCGTCTCGGCCTCGAATATGTGGGGCCGAAAACGAGTCGTGACGGGAAGAAGCACGACTTCGTGCATTGCATGGATCAGATGAGTGAACTGTGCGGCGCCGTGGGTGACAACTGTGGGTATCTGTTGGACGCCTGGCACTGGTATACGGCTCACGAAGACGCTTCGCATCTGCAGCGCCTGTCTCCGGATCAGGTCGTCGACGTGCATGTCAACGACGCTCCGGAGAGGTCCGTGGACGAACAGATAGACAACCAGCGCTGCCTGCCCGGGGAGACCGGCGTGATCGATATCTCGACCTTTCTCGGTTCGCTCAAACAGATCGGCTACGACGGTCCCGTGATGGTGGAACCCTTCAGTCAGCCCCTGCGCGAGATGGCTGCCGATGACGCCTGTGCGGCGACGATGACCGCCCTTGATCGAGTGTTCGTAGAATCGGGACTTGCTTAGTGTGCTCCGCGTCGCTCACGTTGTTCCCACCGATCGTATCACCTGGCTGTTGCTGCGGCGTCGACTGACCCGCCTCGTCGCCGCTGGCTGTGAGATCCACGTGCTCTGCGGCCGCGCACCCGACTCGGGCGTCGCCGATGGCGTCGACTATGAGACGAGGCTCCGCAACCTCGGATTTCACCTGCACTACCTGCCCTTCGAGCGTGAGATTGCACCTGTCACCGACAGCCGCTGCGCGGTGGCATTGTATGCCGAATTCCGCCGCGGCGGTTATGACATCATCCATTCGCACAATCCAAAGGGTGGGCTCCTTGGTCCACCGGTCGCGCAACTGGCAGGTGTTGTTCAGGTGTTGCATACCGTGCACGGCTTTCTGTTCCACGATCACGTCGCGGGTCTGCACCGTCTGGCCGCACTGGCTGCCGAACGCTGGACGGCGGCATGGTCGGATCATCTTCTATTTCAATCGGAGGAGGATCTGGAGTTCGCCAGAGTGCACCGGTTCAAAAGTGCCGGACGTCTGCATCTGGTCGGCAATGGGGTGGATGAGACGTATTTCGATGCGGCAGTCGATCCGGCCGCGGGCGACAGAATTCGCGCCAGCCTCGGATGGGGCCCGGATGATCTCGTCATCGGCACGGTCGGTCGTGTGGTCGAAGAGAAGGGTTACCTGGAGTTTTTTGCTATGGCCGAACGCGTCGCCCACACGCAACCATCGGCACGTTTTCTGATCGTTGGACTCTTCGAACCGGAACAATCCGACGCCGTCGATCCCTTTGCGTTGGCACGATCACACGGTATCGAGGATCGTTGCCAGATTCTGCAGGGCCGTGACGACATGCCGGCGCTGTACAGCGCGATGGACATCTTCGTCCTGGCCTCTCATAGGGAGGGCCTGTCGAAGTCGTTACTGGAAGCGACGGCGATGTCCCTGCCCACGGTCACGTGTGATATTCGTGGCTGCCGTGAGATCGTCGTCGACGGAGAAACCGGGATGCTGACGCCAGTGCGAGATGCGGTAGGTCTGGCGCAGTCCGTAACGTTCTTGGCCGGCGATCCTGCCCGCCGCCAGCGCTTGGGGGAGGCGGGCCGACAGCGCGTCAGGGCGCAGTACACGGAGACGGCCGTGGCCCAGCGGATCATGGACATCTACAGCGCCTTGACTCCCACACCTAGGCACAGCTGAAGAGGCTCACTTCAGACTGCGTTCGAAGGCACGAATCTCCTTCGCACCGTCGAGTACGCCCAATTCCAGGTGAAAGTCCCGTATCGCTCCGGGTGCCAGATGCTCCAGGGTGTCGTGTTTGCGGTTCCAGGCCCGGCCGAGAACGCTGCAGTTTCCCGGCTCCACGCCCGTCACATAAGTCCCCTTGTGGAAGTGCTGCCACTGATTGAGGATGGGGATCTCGCGTCGTGGAAAGGTCCAGGTCAACCCCAGACCGAGGCGATCGTTGATCATCCCCGTGCGTACTACACCGCGAGAGTCGGCGGCAGGACGGTGCACGTAAACATCGTCATGTACCTTTGCGCGCGGTGCATGGACCGTGGTGTACTCCTCCGGATCAACGTCGCGATCTTCGGTCCATTCCGTCGATTTCTTGGAGTTCAGCACCAATCTCGTCCCCCGGTCGAGCAGGGGCCAACCCGGGTTCGTGTGATACACGACCATCAGAGGCGCCGGATCGCTGCCAAGATTTTCGACGCGATCGTGGATACGGATGCTTTTTTCGCCCAGGACGGTGGAGATCTCGCGGGTCATTTCCAGACAATGGCCGAACATGATGTGCTCGCGCATGCGGCCACTGACGCGCATGACATAGTCGTCGCCCTCCCAACACCCCCTGGCGGTGACATCCTTGGCGGGGATATACGATAAACGGCCGTGCAACGGGAGTTCGGTGTCCTCTTCTTCGGGGTCGATCTCCGGGTGGCCGACGAATGTGAGACCACATGTGGTCAGCAACCCGAGGAAGGAGCCGCGCATCCAGTCATATCCGGTCGGCTCGTAAAAGGCGGGTCCCACATCGCCGGTCTTCGAACGAAAGCAAAGAGACATGCCCTTGTAGTTGGCGGAAGCGATATCGAGGGCGCGCCCGGGGAGCAGTGAAAAGGAGAGTCCAGAAGCATTGGAGATCTCCACCAGGCCGGCGCCGCGCTCGTTGCCCTCCGTCAGTTCGGCGCGCCGGATGCCGGCGACCTGACTTATATCACCGACGAGGTCAAGGACCTGGCGACGGGTATAATTTCGTCCGAAGAGTTTGGCCATTTCGTCCTCCTTTTCAGGGTTGAGTTGCGGTGTATCGCAGCAGGAGGTCGGGATCGAGGTCGATGCCGAGACCGGGACCGGCCGGCACAGCCAGCGAACCGTCTGCGTAGGTGAATGTCGGGGTCACGATGTCGCCGCAGAGCAACCCAGGACCGACAAGATCACTGGACCATGTCACCGGGGCCGTGGCGGCCGCCAGATGCACAGCGGCGGCAGTCCCGATCCCCAGTTCCACCGTACTGCCCAGCAGCGCCGGGACGCCGCCCGCCTCGGCCAACTGCAGTAGACGCTGGGCCCGCAACAGGCCTCCCGCCTGGACGGGGACCACGTTGATCGCATCCACCGACTGGCGAGCGATCAGAGCCAACGCGAAGGCGTCGTCGAAATCGGCGACGTGCTCGATCAGAGGCAGGGGTGCAGCTATACGGAGACGGTGCAGGGCCTCTGCCGCCTCCGCCGGTGCGGCATTGACCAGCTCCGGCCTGTCCTTGGCGATGGAGCGAGCGACGATGGCCAATGGGGTTTCTACCGCGTCAGCGCCGAGTTCGGCGAAGCGGTGCATGGCGTCGAGGGCCTCTTGGTGCGTGCCCCAGCTGCCACTTGCATCAAGGCGCAAATGCACGTTCGGGCCAGCCAGCCGTCTGGCGAGCCCGACGCGCTCACAATCCTGTTCGACATCGGCTCCCACCTTCAACTTGAAGGCCTGGAAGCCTGCCGACAGGCGGTCGCCAAGCTCCGCCTCCAGATCCTCGAGGCCACGGATGTAGGCCACCCAGGTGACAGCGACACGCCGACGACAGCGACCGCCCAGCAGATCATACAGAGGCAGTCCGGCAGTGCGGGCGATAAGGTCAAGGAGGGCCGTTTCGACGGCGCTGCGCACCATTCGTGCCAGCTCCGGGTGCAACGTGGTGACAATCTCGTCACGAACGCGATCCAGCAATTGTCGATGATCGCTGGGGTTCGCGCCGATCAGCAATTGTCTGAGTCCCGTGGCCAATTCCTCGGCAGCAGGGGCGTTCCAGCTTTCCTCCATATCGGAGATCTCCCCCAGACCGATGCAGCCATCCCCCCCGACGACCTCCATTACATAGTACAGGGAGCCGTCCTTGCCTTCTGGTGGGCCCCCTGCAGCGGCGACATGTGTCCGGTAGATCCGGGAGACGCGCAGCGTATGGAGTCGAAGTTCAACGATCTTCATGAGGGACGGACCCCAGGCCGCCACGGGTAGGATCGGCTCAGTGTATCGGGGCACAGAGGAAGCGTCAAGCGGCGCCTCCTGAGGCAAGCCCTTGACAGGCATGCGCCGACGCGGACTATAGTATGATCTGCGGGAATCGCAAGATACTGGCTAATGAAAAAACTCATCTCAATAGATCATCTCACTGACGGCATGTTCCTCGACGCCGACGTAGCTGTCGAGGAATCGGGTGGCGACGAGCCAAATCGATTCCTCGAGCCGCGCCATGCCGTGCGCACGGGGTCGGGCGCCAAGCGTGCCCGACTGACGGGCAAGATGCACGAGCGCATCGAGCAGAACGGCGGCCTGATGGTCTCATCCAGCACGCTCGTGGCGCGGCTGCGCGAGACCGGGTTGTCTATGGTCACCATCGACACGGACAAGGGCGACGACCTCCCTCAAGACGTCAAGCCCATGACGGATCCGACCCGTAAGCCGCCCCCTGCGGGCCGCCTCGTGCACTACGACGAAGAGATTGAGCGGGCCACCGAGATTCGCAATGAGATGACGGAAACCCTCAAGACTGCCATGGAGGATATCGCCTCGGGCAAGGGGGTCGATGCCGAAAAGATCAATGCCGCCAGCGAGGTCATTACCGAATCGATTCTGCGCAATGTGGATGCCAGGTCTGCCTCACGCGGATCAAGAAGCACGACCCGTATACCCGTATACCGCCATGCACTGTATGAACGTCTGTACCCTTGTCGTGGCTGTGGCACAGGCTGATGGTATCGATCCCGGGTACTTACCGATCATCATGACGGCGACCCTGCTACGCGATGTGGGCAAGACCCGCGTCCCCCTCGAGATTCTTAATAAGCCGGGACGCTTCGAACCCGAGGAACTGGAGCAGATGCGTAAGCACGCCGTCTACAGCGGTGTCATCATGCGTGAAGAGGGGGGCTTCACAGACGAACAGATCGCCTTTGCCGAGCAGCACCACGAAATGCTCAATGGCGAGGGCTATCCCTACGGGCTCAAGGGCGACGAGATTCACCCCTATGCCCGCATGACAGCCGTTGCCGACGTCTACGACGCCCTCACAGCCAAGCGTGTGTACAAACCGGCAATGCCCATGTATCAGGCGTGATGGTGTTGCACAAGAATCGCGGTACCGAGTTCGATGACCATTTCGTCGAGCTCTTCATCCGCACCCTCCGTGTATACCCCGTGGGTAGCGTGGTGGAACTCAACAACAAGGAAGTCGCCGTCGTCTACGAGCCGAACGTCGAAAACTCACGCAAACCCACCCTCGGCATCCTGACACAGTCGAATGGCAAGAAGCGGGCAGCACCTCTGGTCTGCAATCTCGCTCTGCGCTCCGAAGCAGAGGGGCGCGAAGTCTCCAAGGTTCTCGATCCGGAGAAAGTCGACGTCGATGTCGATGAGGTGATGGAGCAGATCAAGACGAGGGGTGAGCATTCCGATAGGTTGCGCCGTTGAGGGCTGCCCGTCTGCGCGATGTGCGCTCCTGGGAAATCGTCGATGTAGAAGAGCCCGCGCCGCAACAGGGGCAGATGCTCGTGCGCCTGGAACAGGTTGCTATCTGCGGCAGTGACGTTCCCGAATATCTGGGTGTCCATGCCGGCTTTCCCAAGTCTACTGGAGGCACAGGCCACGAGGGAATCGGTCGTGTCGTCTGCTGTCCTTCCGATACGTATGCCGAGGACGAACGAGTCCTTCTGTGGGGTTTCGATCGCGACCATGGCCTGTTTCAGGACTCGGTCCTGACCTTCGACGAGGGTTTGCTGCGCTTACCGGCACAGGCCACACCAGAGCGGGTGTTGATGTCGCAATTATTGGGCACCGTGATCCGGCCTTTTCGCAAGATCGGCAACATCATCAACCAGCGGGCTGTCGTCATCGGGCTCGGCCCAACGGGTCAACTGTTTACCGCTGTGCTGCGCAATCTCGGTGCCCGCGACATCATCGGCGTCGATCCGTTGGACTGGCGTCGGGAGATGGCGCTGCAGATGGGTGCCACCGAGGTCATCGATCCGGGTGCAGTTGACCCCATCCAGGTCGTTGAGCAGATCACCGAAGGGGCGCTGGCTGATCTCGTCGTGGAGGCTGTCGGCGACGGCAAGACGTACGCTATGGCCATGACCCTGAGTCGTCGCGGCGGCGCAGTCATAGGTTTCGGTGTGCCGGACAAGGAGGTGGCGGATGGTGTCGTCGATCTGCCCCTTCTGACCATGCAGCGCAAAGAGATCAACCTGGTGATGACCGTCAACGCCGGGGCCAACCCATACGATGACTATGCAACGGCTCTCGACTGGATCGAGCAGGGGCGGATCGATGTCATGCCATTGATCACGCACATTCTGCCCAGTGAGCAGATTCAGCACGCTTTCGAGTTGTTCGTCGACCGGCCACCCGCCGAGCGACCCATAAAAGTTGTCCTCCAGTATTAGAATTGTGTCGACGGCATGTCCGTCCTGCTGCTGACCGCCACCCCCCTCGAACAGAACCGGCTCGTTGCAGAATTGTCCGAGCCGGTGCATGCATCCGTGAATGGTCGCAGCATCCATCACGGTCTCTGTGCGGGGCGACAGATCGACCTCGTCGAGACCGGAATCGGCGCTGTGAACACCGCGCATGCCCTGACCAGGACTCTCGAAGCCAAGCACCCTGAATTCGTCCTGCAGGTAGGTGTCGCCGGTGCCTATGGCGGTAGCGGTCTGCAGGTGGGAGATCTCGCCGTCGCTGCCGAAGAAGTCTATGGCGACCTCGGTGTCATCACGCCCGCTGGCTGGCGTGCAGCGGATGAGATCGGCATCCCCGTCGTTCATGTGGGGGGCAGGGACTTGTTCAACCGATTTCCCACAGACGTAGAAATGGGACGCCGTGCCGTCGATCTGCTGCGCGTGGCAGACAGGACGCGCGTGGAGTATGGTCCATTCATCACGGTGCAGGCTTGTAGTGGGTCAGCCACAACCGGTGCGCAGCGCGAGGCGATCATCTCCGGTGCGCTCTGCGAGAGTATGGAGGGTGCGGCGGCGGCGCACGTATGCGCGCTTTATGATGTTCCCTTCGTCGAGATTCGTGCGATCAGCAATGCCGTCGAGGATCGCGATCTTTCTCGCTGGGATCTGCCCCTGGCCAGCCATCGCGCCCAAGAGGCCGCCCTCTGTCTGCTGCAGGAGACGTATCCGTGAACGCACCACTCTCCCTGGGATATTCACCTTGTCCCAACGACACGTATTCGTTCTATGCCCTCGTACACGGACACCTCGAAGGGGCGCCCGAGGTTCGTGAAGTCCTGGAAGATATCGAAACACTCAATGGGTTGGCAGCACAGGGCGCCCTCGACGTTGTGAAAGTCTCCTTTCATGCCTTTGGTCATTTTCTGTCCGACTACTGTCTGCTTCATTCTGGTGGCGCCCTTGGCCGTGGCTGTGGGCCACTGGTCGTGGCTCGCGAGGGCTTCGTCACCGACACTCTCGCCACCAACCGGGTCGCCATCCCCGGTCGCATGACGACAGCGGCGTTGCTCCTTAGGTTGTTCGCCCCGGCACTCACCGAGGTCGTGGAGATGCCCTTTCATCACATTCTGGAGGCGACGCGAAGTGGCGAGGTGGATGCAGGGGTCATCATTCATGAAAGCCGCTTCACCTACCCGAAACTGGGCTTGAAAAAGGTCGTCGACCTAGGGGAGTGGTGGGAGTCGACGACGGGGCATCCGATCCCTCTGGGGGGTATCGCCGCTCGACGAGGGCTGGGTGAGGACCGAATCAGCCACATCGATGCCGCCCTGCGTCGCAGTGTCGAGTATGCCCACGCCCACCCAGAGCAGGTGCGGGATTACGTCGCCGCTCACGCACAGGAGATGGAGCGTGAGGTCATGGAGGCGCATATCGCACTCTATGTTACCGAGTACACACTCGACTATGGCAGCGACGGCGAAGCGGCAATCACAGATCTTTTGGCGCGTGCCGCGTCAGCGGGAATCCTGCCCGCCACCGACGCGCCCCTTTTTTCCGAGAGAGATGCATCATGAAGCTGCTGCAATTCCGTGACCCCAACTCCACCCGGTCCTGTCGGCTGGGACTCGTGGATGGCGACGAGGTGATCGATCTGACCGACGGCGGTGGTCCGGGATCGGTCTATGAACTCTACTACGGTGGTGGCGGGGACACGAGCGGATTTAACAGCGCCATAGAGACGGCGGCGACCAGGGCGGCTGGCGCTCGGCGGTTGTCCTTGGACGATCTGCTGGGGGCGAGAGGGGTTGATGTCACCCACATGGAAAAACCGGTCAGCGGACCCGCTGAGGATCCGTACAAGCTGCGTGTGTGGCTTGCCGGGGTCACCCATGAGGACAGCGCCAAGCTCCGTGAGATCGAGGCGAAACATGCTACGGGGGACGCGGTGAATGTGTACGAGCAGAAGTATCGCGAGTGTGCCGCCGGTGGTCGTCCCGAGCTGTTTTCCAAGGGCGATCCCGACACGGTCGTCGGCCATGGGCAACCACTGAGTCGCCCGGCCGACACGGAGCGCCTCGTGCCTGAGACGGAACTGGTCTCCGTCTACGCTCTCAACAGCAAAGGGCAGGTGGAGCGAATCGGCTATACCGGTGGCAATGATGCCACCGACAATGGCATCGAGGCGACAAATCCGCTGAATCTACCACAGGCGAAGAACTGGTCAGGTGGCTGCGCCAGCCTCGGACCCATGCTGGTGACGGCGGATGCGTACGACGATGCCGACGTGACTGTGAGTTGCGAGATTCTGCGCGATGGGGAGCGTGTTGGTTTCAAGGAGGGTCCTACGGGACAGCAGAATCTGAACATGCCGGATGGCCTGCTGCACATGGAGCGTATGCTGTTTCGCCGCTTGCCACTGGAACCGGGGCAGTTGCAGGTCCTCTACTGGGGAACGCCGATCGTTTTTGCCGAAGCGGACCTGGCGTCGGGGTTGCAGGTGGGGGATGTGGTGAGGCTGGCCTTTTCCGGCGGCATCGGAGTTCTGGAGAATTCGATCGTGCCGTTGCCGGAGACGTCGCAGTTGGCCGATCTGGAAACCGCTAAAAGCTGATACTCTTCAAGTAGGCGACCGATCTTTCGATCTGATCGATCTCATAGAGGGCACAGACATCGGCGGACTCCTCAGCCTCATGGGGTGTCCGCCAGTCCGTTCCGGCGGGCTGTGCCGCCCGCTGCAGGTCGCCGAGAGCCTCGATCGCGTCGGGAATGAAAGGACGCTCCGGGTATGTCTCCCACCAACTCGGCTCGAATAGTCTGATGTGCCGTGCCGTGGTGGCGCCCAACTCGATACAGCCCTCGAGTTGCGGACATTCGGCGTCAAACCAGGCGAGCATGGCGGGCCAGTCGACGATCCCGTCCCCGAGAGCACAGCGCTTGAGGCGGTAGCCGGACTCCGTGGGATGGACCGTGTAGTCCTTGAGATGGACATGCTTGAGGAAGGGCTGCACCCGGCGCGCGAAGGAGGCCGGCGTTTCACCCACGGCGTAGGCGTTGCCTACGTCCATGGTCACGCCCACCTGCGAACCACCGACCTGCTCACACAACCAGGCCAACTCGTGTGAGCAGATGTCCTGGTGATTTTCAATACCGATTACGACGCCCGCCTCTTGCGCGGCGGCGGCGGCACGTTGCAGGGGCTTGACGAGGTTGGCCAGGTGATCTCGCCAGCCCTGAAACCCCAGAGAGCGACGATCCCCTTCCAGCAGCCCACTGATCGTCGTGCGCACCACCGGTGATCCCATCCGAACCGCCACCTCGATGGCCTGCGTCAGTGGTGTGAGGTCTTCGGCGTAGTTCTGGCCGCCTGTATCGACAAAGATTCCCTTTGATCCCAACGACCTTTGAAAGTCGCTGATCTGCGTCTCATTCATGCCCTCGAACCAGCCGGAGGCGCCTTCGATGCTGGCCAGGCCGTACTGATTCGTCAGCGCCAGCAGACCCCCCGCCAAGTGCGGGTCCGGCTCGCGACCCGCTGTTCGGTGCGATCCGGTGAAGCTCCAGGCACAAAGTCCGATCTTCACGACGACAGCTCCTCGGGTGTCACTTCCTGCTCTTCCCCCGACGTCAGATCGCGCACCTTGATGACACCCCGCTCCCATTCATCCGGTGCCAGTAGCACCAAGCGGGCGGCGCCGGCATTGTCGGCATGGCGGAAAGCCCACTTCATGCGTTTACCCGCGTCGAGGACGAGATCGACACAACGCCCACTTGCCCGCAGTCGCCGAGCGACCTCCATGGCGGGGCCACGTAGCTGCTCGGAGAAGGCAAATACGACGTCGTCCACGGAAGGGCCCCATTCAGGCAGTAGACCCTTGTCCTTCAACAGTTCCACGATCACGGCGTCGCCGAACCCGAAGCCGCAGGCCGGCACGTCCTTGCCACCGAAGGTGGAGAGCAAGCGATCGTAGCGACCACCACCGCAGATGGCACGCAGTTCCCCTTCGGTGGCAAAAGCCTCAAAGACGGTGCCGGTGTAGTATGCCAGACCGCGCACCAGACTCGGATCATAACGCAGCCAGTCGGCGAACCCATAGGCTGCGGTCAGATCGATAAGACGTTCCACCTCGTCCAGACCATTGTCGCCGGCGCCGGCCAGTTTTCGCGCATCCTCGAGACTGGTGCATGACGCGACTTCGAGCACGCCGTCGATGACGCCCGTGTCGACACCGAGTCCCTGCAAGTCGGCTTCGATCGTCTCGCGTGGGAGCTTTTCCAGCTTGTCCACCAGGATACATACGGGGGCAAAGAGCTCCTCTGTAACTCCTGCGTTGGTTAGCACAGACTGCAGCAGACGGCGGTTGGAGAGGCGAATGGCGACATCCCCGGCACCGAGACCCAAGCGCTGGAACAGTGTGACAAGTGCCGCCAGGAGCTCCGCTTCAGCGGTGACATCATCGACGCCAACAATGTCCATATTCCACTGGAAATGCTCACGTCGGCGGCCACGGGTCATGCGCTCGTAACGCCAACACTGTGGCAGGCTGAACCACTTGATTGGGAGTCCGAGGGCACCCCCTTTTTGCAGTATCATGCGGGCCAGCGAGGGGGTCATCTCCGGGCGCAGGGCGAGTTCGCGGTTGCTCTTGTCCTGAAAGGTGTAGAGCTGATCGACGATCTCTTCTCCCGCCTTGCGGACGTAGAGTTCGGCTGACTCAACAACGGGTGCGTCGTACTCCTCAAAGCCGAACAGCTGCGCGACGTCGCGGAAGTGGCAGAAGAGCCAGGTGCGCAGACGCATGTCTTCGGGGAAGAAGTCGCGGGTGCCACGAGGAGGGGAGAGATTCATGTCAAATAGAGTCGGGGGTGATGGTGATAGTGGCAAGGACTCCAGTGACAGTGGCTGGCGGCGTGCGCTGACTCCGTGGGCTCAGGGGTTGGTTTTGAAAACTGTCAGCCTTTGGGTGGTGGTTCGTTACCAATTGGTGAAGGAGCCGTCGGAGCGGCGTAGTTGCGGGCCGTTGAGCCATTTGAACTCGTATTTGTTGGCCGCTTCTTCGTCGAACTCGATTCCAAGGCCGGGTTGTTCGGGGGGCAGTACGTGGCCGGCTTCGTAGGGGATCTGTACGGGGAAGACGTCCTCGAGGAAGGAGGAGCCGATACGGCCGCCTTCCTGCACTGCGAAGTTGTCCGTTGCTAGGTCCAATTGCACGCAGGCGGCGGCCGATACGGGGCCCAGGGGGTTGTGGGGTACGATCTTGATGTAGTGGGTCTCGCACCAGTTGGTGATTTTGCGCGCTTCCGTGATGCCACCCACGATACACAGGTCGATACGTGCGTAATCGAGCAGTTCCTCTTCCACCATCTGGCGGAATTCCCATTTGGTGGCGTAGTGCTCGCCCACGGCCAGGGGGCTGGATACGTGCTGGCGGACCTGGCGATAGGACTGGGGATTTTCGCAGCGCAAGGGATCTTCGATGAAGAAGGGGTCGTACTCCTCCAGCAGACGACCCAGACGGATCGCATCCGGGGGATCCAGGCGGGTGTGCACGTCGATACAGATCTCCACGTCCGGGCCTACGGCCTGGCGCACGGCGGCAAAGTGAGCGACGGAGTCGCGCACGGCGGTGCGGGCGTCGAGGATTCCGTGGCGGTCGTTGACGGACAGACGCAGATACTGCCAGCCAGCTTCGACACGGGCCTGCCCGGTCTCTGCCGTCTCCTGTGGCGTGCTGCCGCCAATGCCGGTGTAACAGGCGACACGGTCCCTCAGCTTGCCCCCGAGGAGCATGTGCACGGGCTGTTCGAGTGCCTTGCCCTTGATATCCCAGAGGGCGATGTCGATCGCACTGATGGCGGCGGCGCCAATGCGGCCCCCGGGGAAGAAGTCTCCTCGAAACATCACCTGCCAGAGATACTCGATGTTCATGGGGTCCTGGCCGAGCAGGTGCGCTTTCATATGCTCGATGGCACCGACGCCGGCCTGCTCTTTCCAGGTGATGCCAAACTCACCCATGCCATACAGGCCCTCATCGGTTTCCACCTTGACGAAGAGAAAATTCCGCTCTCCGGCGTGGATGGGGAACGTCTTGATGGCTGTGATTTTCATGAGACACTCCTTGGTTGACGTGGTATCAAGTGTTATGTGCGGTCCACAAACTCGCCGAGCAGAACCGCCGTGAGCCCCAGCAACATGCCGAAGAGCAGTTGCTGGCTGAGGCGGGTATCCCCCGGCCAGGGGCCAGACCACAATCGGCACACCATACGGAGGAGAAATAGGTCGAGGGCGAATACGGGGATCAGATACGCCACTCCATAGACTCCAAGCAACCCGGGCAATGGTGCGGTGAATCCAACGAGTCCCAGCAGGATCGCGGCCACCCGGCACGTGGTGGGGATACCACAGAGGCGCGCCATTGTGCGGACCCCCGCAATCCCGTCCCCTTCGACGTCCTCCACTCCCTTGACCAGTTCTCTGGCGAGATGATAACAGGCGGCGAACAGAGCCGGGATCCACCATCGCCCCCAAGCGCCGGCAGCGGCGGCGCCATAAGGGAAGGTCGCCGCCGCAATCAGGCTGACGAGCACGTTACCAGCCAGTCCGACCCGTTTCAGCAGCCAGTTGTATAGTGCCAGTCCTGTGACGACGACGAAAGCGATCATTCCCGGGAGCACACCGGCAAGGAAGGCAAGTGTCAACCCCGTGACACCCAGCAATGCGGACAACACCAGAGCGGCGCCAATGGACAACCGGCCGGAGGGCAGCGGCCGATGCGGTCTGTTGCAGCGGTCCACCTCCAGGTCGATGACGTCGTTCATGCCATTTCCGGCTGCCGCAATGGCGGCAGCCCCGAGCCCGGCAAATAGGATCGTGTAACCAGCGTGGTTCCCTCCTGATGTCACGGCACCCACCCACACCGAAATGGCCGTGAGCACGCAGTTCAGAGGGCGGGTCAACCGTGCTGCTGAGAGGAGAACCTGCCCCCTGGGCGGGTTTGGCGAGTGGATCGGCATAGGACCGTTCATTTAGTTCGTAACATTCATAATATGTTGCACTTATGCGAATTTTGTGGAAGTCGATGGTGGTTTCTCAACGACCATCGTGACGACGCCTTCAAAGTGGGGTGCTTTTCTGCGCTAACTACCAAAAAAATAAGTGCTTCAACGTGGAAATTTCTTGACACGGCCTATTTCCACGCTATACCTTCAGGGAACGCGTTATTTACCAATAACTAAAGTCACTTAGACACTCCTGTCAGCCGAGAAATCGGTCGGCGACTAGCAGGAGGAACTCCTTTGTCTACAATCACCAAGAAAGACCTCGCCCTTCTGGTCAGCCAGAGTACCGGTTGCAAGAAAAATCTGGCGGCCAAAATGGTGGACAGTCTGTTCGTAGCGATGCGCGACAGTCTGATCGAAGGCAACCGGATCGAGATCCGGGGCTTCGGTGTCTTTCAGGTCAAGGACACTCGGCCCAAGCCGGCGGCGCGCAATCCTCGCACCGGTGAAATCATCTATGTACCCGCCCGGCGCAAGACCCACTTCAAGCCGGGTCGGTTGCTCAAGGAAGCCCTGCACCAAACGCGCGAAGAGCGAGAAGAGATTGTCGGCGCCGCAGGCAATCCGGTTCCCGCCGATACCATCAACGAGAGGGTGGCGCGTGCATATTCGGCCGACTACGACGATGATGATGATGATGATGTGTAGAGGTCGCCAAGAGTAAACCCGGCTTCAGCCGGGTTTTTTTGTGTCTAAAGCCAACACTGCGTCGATTCGCTCACGCCAGTCCACTGGCACGTGAAAGCAACCCTCCAGGCGGGCACCCTCTACAAGGCCGTGCAGGATCTGCCGGCGCGTGGGGAAGTCGGGGATCACCTCTTTCAGGTGGGCACGAGCCTGCCCCAGCGCCTTGAGATACGCGCTGAAGTCACCCTCGAACAGACGCTCCAGGTCGCTACGTAATCGAGCGGACAGGGTCGGACTGGCATTGCTGGTGCTGACACTGAGGCGCAGGGGACCCGCACTGACCAGGGCGCCCATGCCAAAGTGGGAATGATCGATGTCGTCGTAGGTGTTGACGAGCACCCCGAGGGATTCGGCGTCGGCAAAGAGCCTGGTGCAGAACTCGACACCGCCACGGACCGTATTCATCACCAGAAATGCGTCATCCAGGTCCCCCGCCTCGTAACCACGCCGGCGCCACTGCAGGCGCTGCTGCGTTGCCCAGTCAGTCAACGTCGGCGTCAATTCCGTTGCGATCAGCACGACCCGTGCCCCCGCCTCGAGCAACCTGCCACATTTGTCTTCTGCCTCGTCATTGCCACCAATCACGAGGCAGATCCGGTGGCGCACGTCCAGCCCCACCTGGAACAGGGGGTTGAGGTCTGTCATCAACGGTGGGGGGACACCGTATTGACCAGGTGTCCGAGTTCGGGTAACAGGAGTTCGTCCATGGCGAGGCGCACGGCACCCGTCGATCCAGGCAGAGAGACCATGATCCGTCCTCGATACGTGCCCATGGTGGCCCGCGACATGATCGCTGCCGAACCGATCTCCTTGTAGCTCAGGTAACGAAAGATCTCGCCGAAGCCGGGGAGTCGTTTGTCCAGCATGCCATTGACGACTTCAAAGGTGTTATCCCGAGGGGAGACGCCCGTGCCGCCATTCAGGATCAGCGCCTGGCAGCCGCGTTTCTCCACGGCGATGGCGAGTTCCCCTTTGATCTGTCGCGCAGTGTCTTTGACGATGGCGTAGTGCACGATGGTATGACCACCCTCCTCGAGTTTTTCGCGGATGAGGGTGCCACTCTTGTCGGTCTCCTTGGTTCGAGAGTCACTCACGGTAATAATGGCGACACCGACGCTGTCGGGTGCCGCCGCTCGATGCTCGGTGTGACTCACTGCGTTCCGCCCTCACGGGGTCGCCCGGCAAGTGCGGCATAGCTGCGTTGCTCCGGTTCCCCGTAGTCTGTGGGCAGGCCCTGGTCGAACCACCCAGGTTCAATCGACTGTCCAGTGGGATCCTTTACACCACCATACCCTCCCTTGACGTTGGTCACATCCTTGAAACCTGCCGCCACGAGCGCCTCGGCGGCGGTGAGCGAGCGTTTGCCACTTTGGCAGCCAAGGAGCAACTTTGTATCACGTGGGAAGTGAGCCTCCATGACGATGACGAAGTCGGAGTTGGGTACCATTCCCATGGGCTCGCGATGAAAGATTGGCACGTTGCTCGCACCTGCGGGATGGCCATTCTGGAACTCGGGGACAGAACGCACGTCGATGTAGACGTAACCCTCCCCGGATTCCATCAGGTCGAAGGCCTCCTTGTTGGTCGCATTCTTGTGACTCAAGGGATATATCTCCTGTCGGATGATTTCGCCAGATGGGCCGACGAGCTTCTTGCGCGGCGTGGGCCGGGCACGCAGATAGTCGAACCAGCATGTTGTGGAACAAAAGGTCAGCCCGCCTCGTTCGATCGAGACGTCCTCTTCATATGGGGTCGCACATACGGCGCAGGACTAGGAGGCACGAGTGGCCGCCTGATCGCGCCGCTGATCCAGCGATTGGTTAACGTAGTAGGCGCCGCGCCAACCGAGCAGAACCCTGAAAGAGACTGCAGTGGCCACAGAACCGCCGTGAAGGCGGCGGCAATCCAGAACGAGATGCAATGGGGACAGGTGAGCAACTGATCCAACAGACGGGATCGTCGGGTCACCCACCGGCGCAATCCTTCGGTATGGGAGGCTTGCCGGACGAATCGAGACAGCACAGCCGTGAGCGACACAAGGGCGACGATCTCGGCAAACAACACGTTAAAATCCCCCGGTGTGTCACTTGGTGTTGACAGAGTCTATGATTTCAAGTTCACTCGCTATGAGCGTGTCCGAGTATGCCATTTGGGCTACGGCCGCGCCCTTGACGCCGCGACCTCGCCGACAAAGCGAATACTCGGACACTCAGGCATCACTAATGTATTGTTTTCAACAACATAGACAATCTCGTCCACAAGTCCCGTGGCTCTTGCGTGGGCTGCTGCTTGGCTTGTTCGCCTGGGCGTGGGTGGCCTGCAGTTCTTCCGGCACAAAAGAAGCGGACGCGTCGGTCGCCACCGCTGATTCGACGGCAACAGACAGTACAGCTGTCGATTCTGCCATGGGCGGCTCCGCTGCAGCGAAAGAGCGAGACGCCGTTCCCGTTGAGATCGCTGCTGCCGAGCGCGGCGACATCTCCTCCTATCTCGTTTTCAGTTCAACCGTCGAAACCGAAGCGGCCGTCGAGATTCATCCCGAGGTGAGTGGTCAGGTAGAGGCCGTTTTCGTCGAGGAAGGGGATCAGGTCGCCGCCGGTGATATTCTCGTGACACTTGCAAACGACCAGGCCCGCCTCGAAGATCGAGAGAGCGACGTAAATCTGCGTCACCTCGAAGGTTCCTTCGAACGCACCGAAGAGATGTACAAGCGCAAGTTGATCAGCGAGCAGTCGTATGAGGACAAGCTGTACGAATTGGAGCAAGCTCGGCTGCGGCGTGAGCGCGCGACACTGGCACTGACTCAAACGGAGATACGTGCACCCTTCTCCGGCGTGCTCACTTCAAGGCAGGTACAGGTTGGCGCCCGCGTCGCCCCCGGCGCCAAGCTCTTCGATCTGATCAAACTAGACGACATGATCGCTCGGGTGCACGTGCCCGGGCGTTACATGCGTATCGTAAAGACCGGGCAGATCGCGGAGGTCGAGTCCGACTTCATCGAGGACATGCTCTTTGCCGGCTATGTGAAGCGGATCAGTCCCATCGTCGATCCCAAGAGTGGCACCTTCAAGGTCACCGTCGGTCTGCGCGACCGCTGGGAGTATCTGCGCCCGGGTATTTTTGTCAACGTTCGTGTCGTGATCGATACCCACCAGAATACGATTCTCATTCCCAAAGAGGCGGTTGTCTACGACGGCTCAGATCGTTATGTCTTCGTCGTCGCCGACAGTACGGCTCAACGCATCCAACTCGATGTTGGATACGAGAATGGTCTGGTCGTCGAAGCGAGATCGGAAATCGGCGACAATGCAGCGGTGATCATCGTCGGGCAGAATGGCCTCAAAGATCAGGCCCGTGTGAGGGTTATAAGCGCCACCGCCGTGCCGACCGCCGCCAACACCACGCCAGCGACCCCCGCCGACCAGGGATGAGTGAGCGCGGGCCAGTCGCCGGAGAACCGGCGGCTGGGGTGACTCCGGATCGCTCCAGCCACAGTAGATACGCGATTACGACGCGGCGGCCCGTGGCCATCCTCATGGTGGTCACGGCGGTCTGCGTCTTCGGTTGGGTGTCCTACCAGCGGCTGTCGCTCGACTTGATGCCGGATATCGCGTATCCGACGCTGACGGTGCGCACCGAGTACCCCGGGACAGCACCGGAAGAGATGGAAACGCTGATCTCGCGCCCCCTCGAGCGCGAACTCGGCATCGTGCCACACCTGGTCAGAATCAGCTCGATCAGCAAGGCGGGCCAATCGGACGTCGTGCTCGAATTCGAGTGGGACACGGATATGAACGACGTGTCCCAGGACATCCGCGAGAAAGTCGATCGCACGAGGCTGCCCGAGGATGCCGAGAAGCCGCTGCTGCTGCGCTACGATCCCTCCCTCGATCCGATCATCCGTCTCGGTCTGTACAGCGATGTCGCCGACGTCAACGCAGCAGCGGCGTTATACGAACTGCGTGAGTTGGCGGAGGAGGAGATCCGTCGAGAGTTCGAATCGGTGCCGGGTGTCGCCGCAGTGAAGGTGAAGGGCGGCCTGGAGGAAGAGATCCATGTTTCCCTTCAAGAGCGCCAGATCTCTCTTCTGGGTCTCGATGTAAGCGCCATCAACCGGCGACTCGATCAGGCGAATGTCAACCTGCCAGGTGGTCAGCTGCGCGAGGGGCAGGCCGAGTATCTCGTGCGTACGCTGAACGAGTTCAAGAGCCTCGACGAGATCGGTGAGTTGATCATCGCCAAACAGGGCGAAGCCAACATCCGCCTGCGTGATGTCGCCCAGATCACACGCTCGCACAAGGAGCGCGAGATTCTGACCCGCGTCAACGGCAGAGAAAGTGTCGAACTCGAGATCTACAAGGAGGCGGATGCCAATATCGTTGCCGTTTCGCAAGGGGTGCGCGACCGGCTCATTGGCACGCCAGAACAACGGGCGTATGTCCTGAACATGGCGGCTCCAGCAGACGCAGTGGGTGTCGAAGACGGGGGTGCCAAGGAGGGTGAGGACGAAGAAGGAGAAGATGAAGAGTCTGATGAGGAAGGGAGCGAGGCAGGTGAGGAGGGCGGAGACGGAGAAGATCTGAAGGCGCGTAAGCAGGCTGATGCAGTACGCATCATCCAACACCTGCGCATGACGGACTTCATCACTTTTCGCCTGCCAGACAACACACATGTCGATGTGCTTTCTGATCGGTCTGTGTTCATCCAGAATTCGATCACCGAGGTCCAACGGAGTGCGTTGCTTGGCGGCGCCATGGCTGTCCTGGTGTTGCTCGTCTTCCTGCGCAATCTCGTGCACACGCTGATCGTCGCCGCGACGATTCCCGTGTCTGTGATCGCAACCTTCGCGCCGATGTATTTATTCGAGGTGTCTCTGAATATCATGTCTCTCGGCGGTCTCGCTCTCGGGGTGGGTATGCTGGTAGACAACTCCATCGTCGTGTTGGAGAGCATCTTCCGTTGTCGCGAAGAGGGGGACGATCTGATCGACGCCACTGTGCGGGGTACGACCGAAGTGGGTGGCGCCGTGTTCGCTTCGACGCTGACGACGATCGCCGTATTTTTTCCCATCGTCTTCGTTGAGGGGGTTGCCGGCCAGGTCTTCGGGGACATGGCGCTTACCGTCGTATTCTCCCTGCTGGCGTCGCTTGCAGTGGCCCTCTACTTCATCCCCATGCTCGCCTCCCGTCAGGTGCGGCACGAGGGTCTCGGCGCTCTGTTGCAGTCATCATTTCTTCGTCTGCAGGCAGGGACTCGGATTCGTGCCGCTCTGCGCCCGGAGCGCCCCACACCGACGGCACAACGTCTGCGCCAGGCCGCTCTCGTGCTGCCGCAACTGCTGCTGGATCTGGCGATTCGCATCGGTTTGGCAGTGGGGGCGTTGGTCGCGGCAGCGCTCAAAGGTGTCGCCGTCCTGCTCTTTGAAGTCCTGTTCCCCATTTGGAAACCACTCGAGAGATTTCGTTGGAAGCCGACCCGTCCGGTGCACGAACAGGTGGCGACCTGGTCTGCCGAGACGCCCGTGTGGCGTGGCTTTCCCGACAACGTCTGGCCAGGACTACTCGACAACGGTGCCCCTGCTGCTCTCGGTCACGATCTGCAGCAGCTGGGCGCATGGATAGCGCCGGGGGAGTCGATCCGAACACTACGCTGGGTGACCCGCACACTACGCTGGGTATGGGCGGTTCTGCGTGGCCTGCTGTCGGTGGTCCTGGTGCCGTATCTGCTGATTCGATTTGTTGTACATACGGTGTTGAGCCTCGTCCGCTCCGCTCTTCTCGTCGTGTTCCTGCTCTGCGGCGCAGTGGTGGCGGCAGCCGTCGTCATCACTACGATCGTAGCCGTACCTGTGGCGGCACCGCTGTTGGGGCTGTTCCAGATCCTATTGAACATGGTTCATCGTGCCTATCCGGTGATCGTGCGAGCCGCCCTGCGGCAGCGGCTGCTCGTCGTCGGTGGTGCGGGGTTGAGCTTCTGGCTGTGCTGGACTCATCTGGTCCCCGCCCTTGGCACGGAGTTGATCCCACCAGTGCACCAAGGTGAGTTCAATCTCGACCTGACCATGCCTGTTGGCACGCCGTTGTTGCACACAGCGGCCATCACGGCAACGGCTGAGCAGGTTGCCGCAGGTCTGCAAGCGGTCGAACGGGTCGTCACCACCGTTGGCTCCGATGGCACGGCGACCTCCTCAGCAGACGAGGGCGAGCACACGGCGCATGTCACCGTCTATCTGCAGGATGGCACACCGCCACAGGCCGAGGATCGCATCATTGAGAATCTGCGCCAGCAACTGAGCAGGCTCCCCGAAGTGGACACCGAGGTCTCCTATCCGGCGTTGTTCAGTTTCAAAAACCCCATCGAACTGGAGATACGCGGAGATGACCTGCATCTGTTGCGTCGTACCAGCGCGGATGCCGTGGGGATCATCGCCGAACTGCCCGGTCTCGCCGATGTGCGCTCCACGCTGCAGACCGGCAATCCGGAATTACAAGTTGTCTACGACCGAGAGCGCTTGTCAGATTATGGACTCGACCTGCGTGCTGTCGCCGAACTGGTGCGCAACAAGGTCCAGGGGCGTGTGGCCACTGACTTTCGTCGCGAAGAGCGCAATATCGATATCCTCGTCAGGCTGAGAGAGGATGATCGTCTTGGGGTCGAAGAACTGAAACGCTTGACCGTCAATCCATCAGGGGATGTGCCCATCAGATTGTCCTCAGTGGCCCGCATCCGTATCGCCGAAGGGCCCAGCGAGATTCGCCGCATCGATCAACAGCGTGCGGCATTGGTGACGGCGAATATCCAGGGCATCGATCTCGGCTCGGCAGCGCTTGGCATCGAGTCGGCGATGGCGGGAATGTCCTTCCCGCCGGGGTTCAGTTTTCTTATCAGTGGTCAGAACGAGGAGATGGAGCGCTCCCTCGACAGCATGGTCTTTGCTCTGGCTTTGGCGATCTTCCTCGTCTATATCGTCATGGCGAGCCAGTTTGAGTCACTCATTCATCCCTTCGTCATCATGTTCACAGTACCCCTGGCTGCGATCGGCGCTATCGCCGCTCTCTACGTGGTAAATATCCCATTGAGCATCGTCGTCTTCATTGGCTTCATTATGCTTGCCGGTATCGTCGTCAACAATGCCATCGTTCTGGTGGACTACATCAATACGCTGCGGGCTGCTGGCATGGCGGCAACCGAAGCCATCGTACAGGCTGGCACCGTGCGTCTGCGACCGATCCTGATGACGACGATGACCACGGTTCTGGGCCTGCTGCCCATGGCTCTCGGACTCGGTGATGGGGCGGAGATTCGCACACCCATGGCACTCACCGTGATCGCCGGGCTCGTCAGTTCCACCTTTCTTACCCTCGTAGTCATCCCCACGGTCTATTCCCTGGCCGTGCGGGCGTCGAAGGAGACTTGAGAGAGCATGGAACGTGGAAGCTGGCTGCCCCGCCGCAGCGTCGAACGCCCCGTATCGGTGATCATGGTCGTCATCGCCACACTGGTCGTCGGCTACGTGGCGTACTCGCGCATTCCCCTTGCCCTGTTCCCAAGTGGCATGGAGGGGGATCGACTCGGCATCCAGATCAGTTACCCGGACGCCAACCCCGAGGAGGTCGAGGAGAAAATTACGCGACCCATGGAGGAGGCGATCGCCACCGTGCCTGGCGTTGCCAAGGTGCGAACCAGCTCCAATCGCGGTGGCACGTGGGCGAACATCGAGTTTCAGCCGCGGACCGACATGCACGAGGCTTATGCTGCCCTCCGTGATCGCATGGACCGACTCATGCCGGAGATGCCAGATGAGGTAGAGCGCATCAACGTGCGCAAGTGGGACCAGGATGACTGGCCGGTCATGTGGATGGGTGCTTATCTCGGTGAGGATTTCGTCGATCCTTTTCAGGTGCTCGACGTACATGTAAAACCGGAATTGCAGCGCATCGAAGGGGTAGGCACTGTCGACGTACGGGGGGAGGCGAGCAAACAGGTTCGCATCGAACTCGACCAGAGACGGCTGAAAGCTCATGGGATCCAGCCTTTCGAGGTGGGTCGTCAACTCTCCGGCCAGAATTTCACCATACCCGGTGGATACGTCATGGAAGGGGGGCGCAAGATCTACGTGCGCTCCATGGGCCGTTTCGAATCGATCCAGGAGATTCGTGACCTCATCATTGACGCCCAGCACGACCTGCGTCTCAGCGATGTGGCGGAGGTCAGCTTGAAACCACCGGAGAAGGATTCGTTCAACCGCATCGACGGCCGTGCCTCCCTGGGGATCGAAATCAAGAAAGCGTCGGCGGGAAATCTCGTGCAGATCTCCCGCAGCGTGCACGCCAAGCTCGAAGAGTTGAAGCGCCGACCACACCTTCAAGGCATCGAATTCGAAGTCTTCTGGGACCAGGGAGAGCACGTGGTGGAGTCGGTGAACAACCTGAAGACCACCGGTCTCTGGGGTGGAATGTTTGCCGCATTGGTCCTGTTCTTCTTTCTCCGCACCTTTCGTATGACGGCGATCATCACCCTTGCGATCCCGCTGTCGCTTCTGGTCACGATTGCGACGATCTACTTCATGGGGTGGACGCTGAATCTGATCACCATGATGGGCCTCATGCTGAGTCTGGGTCTCGTCGTCGACAATGCGATCGTCATCGTCGAGAACATCTATCGCCGCAGGCAGGAAGGACTGGACGCCAGACAGGCGTCGATTCAAGGTGCGGGGGAGGTGGGTCTGGCGGTGACGATGGCGACACTGACGACGGTGGTCGTCTTCCTGCCGCTCATGCTGATGAGCGACGAGGAGAGGTTCTCCCTCATCATGTTGCGCCTGGGAGGTCCTGTCATCGTCGGGCTGCTGGCGTCGCTCGTGATCGCCCTGGCCATCATTCCCCTGGCGGCGCAACATGTCGGCGCCACGCGTGATGACCGCGAATCACGCCTGATCGAACGCCTGCGTGGCGGTTACATTCGCGCCCTGCGATGGGTGTTGACCCGACGTCTCGATGCGACCCTGCTCGTGTTGCTGGCCATGGCCAGCATCCAGATCCCCATCGCGGGTATGCAGCGTACCGACGAGGGACGCAACAACAACAAGGATATCTGGCTCGTCTTCGAGATGCCCTCAGGCCAGACGCTGGCTGCGGCGGATCGGTTCATTTCGACCGTCGAGGACACGCTGGCAAACCACAAGCAAGAGTACAACGTCAAAGTCATCGAGACCTGGTCACGTAACTCCTACGCCCGTATCCACGTGATCCTAAACGAAGAAAAGAACACGGAATGGTACGCCGCAGCTTGGGATGATCTGCTCAAGTCACTCGAACTGCGCCAGAGTTCGCACCTGAGTTACGAGGAGACGCTGGAGGATATGAAGGAGCGTCTCCTGATACCCCCCGGTGTCAGCATGCGCATCAACTGGCGCGATGGCGGGGCTGATGACGCCGCCGTGGCGATCAACCTCTATGGCGAAGATACATCGACACTCGTACAACTCTCGAGTGAAGTCGAACGACGGTTGGACACGATTCCGGGACTGCTGTCTGTGCAAACGGATATGGACCAAGGCAGTACGGAACTTCAGGTCGAGTTGAATCGTGATCAGATGCAACGCTACGGTGTCGATCCGCAGGCGATCTCGGGCAACATCGCCTACGCTCTGCGTGGCCGCGAACTGACCAAATTCCGCACCGACGATGGGCGCGAGGTCAGCGTCTTCTTCCAACTGCGTGACACGGATCGGCAGAGTGTGCTACAACTGCGCAGTCTCACCTTTCCGACAGCGAGCGGTGCCGAGGTAGCATTGGAGTCACTGGCGACACTCAATGTCGAACCCGCCCTCGGTGGCATCCGGCGTGAGAATCGACAGACGATTCTCACCGTGACAGCGACGGCGACGGAAGATGATGCCAAGGAGCTGTCCGAGCAGATCGACCAGGCGATGGCCGGCTTTGAGATGCCCCGCGGATACCGCTGGGATAAGGGGGCTCGTTACGTGCGTATCCAGCGCCAGGACGCAACGCAGATGTTCGCCCTGCTGCTGTCGGTGACCTTCGTGTTCCTGTTGATGGGGGTGCTCTTCGAGTCTTTCATTCTGCCCTTGTCGGTGATCATTTCGATTCCGTTCGCCTTTCTCGGTGTCTACTGGACACTGTATCTGACGAATACACCTTTCGATATGTTATCCGGGATCGGCACGGTGATTCTCGTAGGCGTCGTCGTCAACAACGCCATCGTCCTCATCGATATGGCGAACCGACTGCGCGCCGAGGGCAAGGGTCGGTTCGATGCGCTCGTGGAGGCTGGTACACATCGATTCCGCCCGATTCTCATGACAACCTTCACGACGGTTTTTGGTCTGCTGCCGATGGCCGTGGGAAATGCCAAGATGGTCGGTATGCCCTACGCCCCTCTCGGACGAACGATGATGGGCGGGCTCCTCGCCTCGACGGTGCTGACCCTGGTTATCGTGCCGTTATTCTACACGTATTTCGACGATCTTCGCATGCTTCTCCAGAGATTGCTTGCGTCGGCACTTCATCGCCCTGCAGAGGCTGGTCAGAGGCCCGTGCCGTCGACGGGGGTGGCTCCTATGAATACAGAGCCAAACGTGGAACCACGTCGTTGACGCTCTCAGGGGCCCCTGTTACATTCCTATTTCCGTCGCGGAACACGTCAGAAAGAGCGAAAGAGCGAAAGAGCATGGCAGAAGAGGACACGGAAAAAGAAGGACTTCTCAAGGAGTTTACTGAGCGCAATATCGAGCACTCCCTGCTCAAGGCCAGGAAGATCTTCCTCTGGTCACAGGTCGATGACGAGTCGGCCAAGGCTGTAGTAACGCGGCTGTTGTCGCTGGATGCTCAGGATCCCGATAGCGAGATCATCCTCTATATCAACAGCCCCGGCGGCTCTGTCAGTGACGGACTCGCAATCTATGATGCCATGCAGGCCATCAGTTCCCCCGTCTCCACGGTCTGCACCGGATTGGCGGCAAGCATGGGAGCCGTGCTGCTCGCCGGTGGCAACAAGGGGCGGCGTTTCACCTGGTCCCATGCCCGTATCATGATTCATCAACCACTGATTATGGGAACGATCACCGGACGCGCAACCGATCTCGACATCCACGCACGTGAGATGTTGCGAACCCGTGAGGAGATCAACAGGCTGCTGTCCTTTCACACCGGCCAGGAGATCGACAAGATCGCCAAAGACACGGATCGGGACTACTACATGTCGCCTGAAGAGGCCAAGGAGTATGGCCTGATCGATGATGTCTTGACATCGACCTTGTTGCCTGCGGCCAACGGAAAGGATCGCTGAAAAGCGCGATCCTTTCTTGTAAGTTTGACCCTTCGGGCCAAACTTTGGGACGGTGTTTCCGTCGGCTGGCGCGTCACCCGATTCCTACTGCTGGTTCAGACTGCGCGGATTCGCAGGTTGAAAGAGATGGACGTCGCTTCCCATTTTGGGAGGCGGCGTTTTCTCGTTCTGGTGGGGGATCAGTGTTGGCAGGTGGTGCAGTAGAAGGTGCTGCGGCCGGAGAGGACTTTGTTGGTGATGGGCTTGTCGCAGACCAGGCAGCCTTCGCCGGCGCGGCCGTAGACGGTCAACTCCTGCTGGAAGTAGCCACCTTCACCCGAGCCGAGGTAGTCGTTGATCGTCGTGCCGCCATGGTCGATGGAGCGCTGCAGGACTGCCTTGATCTCGGCAACGAGCCGCACCATGCGTGGACGCGAGATGCGACCGGCTGGTGTGGTAGGCCGGATGCGGGCTCCGAAGAGGGCCTCGCTGGCGTAGATGTTGCCGACGCCGACGACGATGTGACCATCCAGCAACAGGTTCTTGATCGGTCGGGAGCGTCCTTCACAGGCAGTGTGCAGGAAGTTGCCGTCGAAATCGTCGGAGAGAGGCTCCACGCCGAGATTCCGGAGCCATTTGCTGCGAGCCAGCCCTGTCGCCGTCAGCACCTTGAACAGGCCGAAGCGTCTGGGGTCAGTATAGACCAGAGGTGGGCCCTGGTCGAGGTCCAACAACACGTGGTCGTGTGCCGTCGGTTCCGCGTTCTGGCCGGTGCGGAAGACGAGATTGCCCGTCATCCCCAGGTGTACGAGCAAAGTGCGGCCGGAAGTCAACGGAAATAGCAGGAACTTGGCGCGCCGCCGGGCCGCTTCGATCCGCTCACCCACCAGGGAACGGACGGCGGTCCGAGACAGGGGCTCACGCAAGCGCAGACCGTCCGTCCAGGCGTCGGTCACGTGGCGGCCCACCAGATGAGCCGCCATGGCGCGGCACACGGTTTCGACTTCTGGTAGTTCAGGCAAGGAAGTGCAAAGGCGTCTTAATCGGGTGGACTGACGAGTTTGATCACCGCGAAAGTGCCGCCCTGAGGATCGCCCAGCACGCAACCTCGACCCACCTCCGGGTAGTCCATGGGGGGCATGTGGATGGAGCCGCCGAGGGCCACAGCCCGCTCGTGGATGGCGTCGCAGTCATCAACGTAGAAGTAGACGGACCAGTTTGGTGGCACCGGTCCCATCTCTTCGTCGATGCCGAGCACACCGCCTGCGGGGCGTTCGCCATTCATGAAGACGTTGTAACTGTCACCGAAGGGCTCCGTTTCCAACCGAACATTCCCGTGTAAAATGCTGCCGCCGCCACTGGATCCTTCGTCATCAGCTCGTTCCAGCAGAGCGTTCCGTGCTGATTTACCAGCGCGGCGCCAAAGTGATCCTTCGACCCCACACCGAAAAGAGGGCACCCGTCGGGTCCTGGATGACAGATATCCGGCCGGCGGTCATGACATCAAAGGGCTCCATCAGCAGTGTGCCACCAAGATCAACAGCTTTTGTGGCCGCTTCGTCGGCATTGGCGACGGAGACATGGCTGAGCCAGTAGGGTGGCCTCCCCGCCCGTTCCTCTGGCAGAGGACAGATAGCTGCCACCTGCCTGGCCTCGATCGTCGCCAGATTATAGGTGGTGCCCACGTCTGTGGGGACCACCAGATAATCCCAACCAAGCAACTCGCCGTAAAAGGACTTGGCCGCCCCAGGATCCGTCGCCAAGTCGATCCAGCAGAAGGTGCCTGCGGGATACTCGCTGCGGTCCCCATCGTAGAAGTTCTCCTTCGTCAACTAAGTATTGTATGGGTGCTGCGGGGGGAAAAGCAACCCGGGCGTCGCGCCAATCATCTTGAGGTCCTGTTCGGCCGCCGTTACATTCAGCCAGAAACCGACAACTGATCACACGCCTGACAACGAGAGGGTATCAAGCAGATGGATCTTACTCGTCAACCTCCCCGTCGACCATCGAACGCGGGTATCGCCGGTATCGTCGGCCTGGCGCGCATGACCGACAAGGCCCGCGGACACAATGCCGATTTGCTCGGCGAATTCAAATACGGCGAATCCTCCGGTCTGGACTGCGAAGTCCTGGAGTTGCTCGGAGTCGCAGTCATTGATTTCGCTGACGCCGCCGACCGCCTCTGGGATGATGAACTGGAAGCCTGGGTTCGTGAGCGTATGAGATGCAGCCAAGACCAGATCGAGGCTTTCAACAACGAGCAGTTGACGCGCGAACCGCTGGACGATCTGCATCGTCAACTGCTGCGGGAGCGTATCGTCAACTTCGCCCCTGGCAGCACCGATATCACCACCGTCTACGCCTCGATCGAACTGGACGACTGGGGCGCATTCCGCGACGAGGACCTCACGACCGGGCCGCCTCGTACCGCATTTCTGCGCACCGTCGCCGGCATCGTCGGGGCAGCCCGCATGGCCGACAAGGCCCGCGGCAGGCGGGCAGGCAAACTCGGTGCGTACAAATACGGGAATGACTCATATGTGGATCGTACCATTCTCGAATTTCTCGGCATTTCGCAGCAAGATTTTGAGGAGGCGGCATGGCGCAACCCAAATGACACTGAACTTGCCGAATGGATTTCACAGCAGATGACACTCACACCTGGCGCTGTGAGTGTGCTGAACGAGAAACTCACCCGCCACGGCATCACGACACCCGGTTCAGAGGGGGCCTTCCGCAAACGTCGGGATGAGGTCTGTCCGGAGCGCCCGGAAGTGACGACGTATTTTGCCATGATGGACATCGATGATGAGGCCTCCTTTGGTATTGTCGATCTGAATCGTCGGCCCCCGAGATCTCCTTTCGACAACAACCTTGGTGGGGCGTATGGTCTGGCACGCATGATCGATAAGGGTCGCGCACAGATCAGTGGCCACATCGGCGCCTACTGGTTCGGTGACGATTCCGGTTTCGATCGGCGTGTTCTGAAATTGCTCGGACTATCACCAGAGGCTTTCACCGAGGGCCTCAAGCAGCATGGGACGGACGCCGAGGTCGTCGCCTGGCTCGGTGATCGGTTACAGGGACGTGACGCCGATATCGCCGCCTTCAACAACAGTCTTGTCGAACTGGGCCCCGGGAGCAGCGATGGCGCCCGTGCCTTTCTGGAGGGAGTGAAGGCGACCGACGCCGCTCGCGAGGATGTTGGTACTTTCATGGTCCTGGCCCGGCTCGATGATGAAATCTTCCTCGCCCGACTGCGGGCCAGCGTATGAGTGCAGAGGTGGACCGCCCCCTGATCGGCATCACAACGTCGCTTCGGGAGGAAGATGGGGGAGGACGACGGCAGAATCTCGAAACCAGCTATGTCGATGCCGTCGAGGCTGCCGGTGGCTGTCCCGTCGTCCTGCCGATGACGGCTTCACGGCACGCACTGCAACCGCTGCTGGACCGGCTGGACGGGCTTGTGATCACCGGCGGTCCTGGAATCGGGGAGCGGCTCATAGGGACCCTGCCAGAGGAACTGCCCCCCACACCAAGATACCGCGCCAATGCGGATCTATGGGCCTGGGAGGGGGTGCGTCAGCGTCAGCGCCCGGTTCTCGGCATCTGCTACGGCATGCAGTTCATCAACGCCCGCCTCGGTGGCAGCATCTATGCCGACGCGCAGCAGCAACTCGGTTGCAGCCCGCACTCACCCTCAAGGAACTCCGGCGCGGCTGTGTTCCACGAGATCGAGGTGACGGGGGGATCTCTACTGGAAGGTCTGGCGGCTGGGCAACGGCGTGTGAACAGCTATCACCTGCAGGCACTGGGCGATATTGGCGAGGATCTCATCGTCAGCGCCCGTAGTCCTGATGGGCTGATCGAGGGCATCGAAACCGAGGATGGTCAGTTGGTGGGGGTGCAGTTTCATCCCGAGCGTATGGGGAGTTCCTGGGCGGGGTTGTTTGCCAATCTGACCGATAGGGCGGGGCAATAACCCGTTCAACGCCACCAGCGACTGCCGTCTGACTGACGGCTGTCGATCCGTACCAGGCGGTCCTCTTCCATGATCCAGGCGCTGAGGGCGCCGCCATAGATACAGCCGGAATCCAGCCCCAACAACCATGGGCGCTGATCGTCACGCTCCCGTCGCAGCACGAGGCCCCCCGGCGCATCGTGGCCAAAGAGGAGGGATCGGCCCTCGAGAGGCGACAGAAAGTCATGCCAGCGTGGCCCCTCGATGTCGTCCATGGGGGGCCACGTGCGAATCGTCAGGAACTCGTCACGCGAAGTCCCGGACAGCCCCTTTTCTGGATGGATGCCGGCGTGTACGAGGAGAAAATCCTCTTCTTCGATGTACAGAGGACAGGCGTTGAACCACAACAGCAGGTCGGCGGAGACCTGCTGCAAATGTTGGAAGGTCCGCCGTTGATCTTCGTGCTTGAATCTCGGCTCACGACCCGCAGCGTGGTTGCGTAACTGGCGTAGTTGGCGATCGTCGTGATTGCCCAGGACCATGAGCGCCCGCGTTTCGCCGATCAAGTCCCACACGCGTAGAGGATCTGGTCCGCGGGTGAAGGCGTCTCCTGTGAGCAGGAGACGATCCCGTCCTCCACGAAAAACGACGGCGTCGAGAAGCGCCTCAAATTCGGCCGCGCAGCCGTGGATGTCGCCGACGAAAATCGTTCGTTCGTGGGACAAACGTTGCTCCTCTTTGAGAGACCGCGTATCATAGGCATCTATGACCGAATCGTCCAGAAATTCCGCACTCACCGCACCCTCTGCATGTCACGTAATGGCCAAGCCGTCGGGTTCGGTGTGCAATATCGATTGCGAGTATTGCTTTTACCTGGAAAAGGAGAAGCTCTACCCGGACGCCAAGAGTGACTGGCGTATGAGTGATGAAGTGCTTGAGAAGTATGTCCGCCAGTACATCGAAGCCCAGGACGTACCGGCGGCGAACTTCGCCTGGCAAGGGGGGGAACCGACCCTGATGGGCGTCGATTTCTTTCGCCGTGCCGTAGCGTTGCAGAAGCAGTATGCAAATGGCAAAGAGATCACCAACGCTTTTCAGACCAATGGCATCCTGTTGGACGACGAGTGGGGGGAGTTTCTCGTCGAGAATGACTTTCTCGTCGGTCTGTCGATCGATGGTCCCCGCGAGTTGCATGACCGCTACCGCGTCGACAAGGGGCAGAAACCGACCTTCGACCGTGTCGTGGCCGGGCTGGAGATGCTGAAGAAGCACAAGGTCGAGTTCAACACGCTCACGGTCCTTCAGGACAACAACGCCGATCACCCGCAGCAGGTATACCAGTTTCTGAAGGGGATCGGTTCCGCATACATGCAGTTTATCCCCATCGTCGAGCGTCTTTCCGCAGATGAGACCGAGGACGGCCTGCTATTGGTCCATCCCGATCACGATGGCAAGGCGAAAGTCACGCGTTGGTCGGTGACGCCGACTCAATATGGACGCTTTCTCTGTACCGTATTCGATGAGTGGGTGCGGCAGGACGTTGGCAAATTCTTCGTGCAGATTTTTGATGTTTCACTCGGCAGTTGGTTGGGCCAGGATGCCAGTCTCTGCATTTTTGCCGAGACCTGCGGCAGTGCATTGATCATCGAGCACAATGGCGATCTCTACTCCTGCGATCACTTCGTCTATCCCGAACACAACCTCGGCAATGTGCGTGATGTATCGATACGGGACATGGTCGCCAGTCCACAGCAGCGCAAGTTCGGCCAGGACAAGGCGGATACGCTACCTCGATACTGTCTCGAGTGTGACTACAAGACCGCCTGCAACGGCGGCTGTCCAAAACACCGCTTCGAGAATACCCCCCACGGCGAGTCGGGCTTGAATTATCTGTGCAAGGGGTACAAAATGTACTTTGGACACATTACCCCCTACATGGACGTGATGGCCAATCTGCTGCGCCAGCGTCAACCTGCTGCGGGGGTGATGGATTGGGTCCGCACACGCGACGAGGCGCGGGTGGCTGGATCGGAGAAGGAGCCTGGGCGCAACGACCCCTGTCCCTGTGGTAGTGGGCGAAAATACAAGCGCTGTTGCGGCAACACCGTGGCGGCCGGTTAAAACAACAAGCCCAGACGAAGGAAGAACCAGATCGTGATCGATATTCAGCTGGACAGCAACGCTGGCAAGGCAGTCGTGCAAATAGATGGCAAACTTTTTACCGAATATATCTTTGGCCATTACATCTGCAGACCTTCGTTGTATCCGGTACTGACGCCTGGTGGTCAGCGTCTGACGCGGGCTTATCCCTTTGAGGATGTTGAGGGAGAGAATCAGGACCACTACCACCATCGCAGCATCTATACCGCTCATGGCCTGGTGAATGGCTTCAATCTCTGGGACGAGAATGTCGGCGGCCTCGGGCACGGTTCCATGTTGCAGCGGGGTGAACCCAGTGTCAGCGTTGTCGACGGCGCTGCCGTCATCGATGGCATCGTCGACTGGTATGGCCCGGGTGGGCAAAGGCTGCTCGAAGAACACCGACAGCTCTCGATCAAGGTCGACGGTGACTTGCGCATCATCGACCAGGCCAGCGAGTTGCGCGCCACGCAGGGCGACGTCACTTTCGGCGACACGAAGGAGGGTGGCATGTTCTCCATCCGCGTGCCCACGTCGATGGACGCCAAGGACCAGGGACGCATCGAAAATTCCGCAGGGGATGTCTACGACAGGGGTGAGGGGGAGGAAACCACGTGGGGGAAACGGGCCGCCTGGGTCGATTACTCCGGACCGGTGGCAAATGGCGAACAATGGGGCCACACCGTCGTCGATCACGTCAGCAACCCGTGGCATCCCAGCTATTGGCATGTGCGCGGTTATGGTCTGTTTACCGCCAATCCTTTCGGTGTGCACGATTTTCTCAAGGACGAAAGCCTCGACGGAAGCTGGACGCTCGCAAGTGGCGACACTGCGCCGAGTCGTTTTCGCCTGATCATCCATCCCGGACGGGGCATCGCTGACAACCCGCGTATCGCCCAACTCATCACAGAGTACCAGGATAGCGCCGGCTGACACAGATCACGACGCGAAACAGACCGCGGCGCCGATTCCATTCCGGAGTAAGTGGCCGCTGGTGGCGCTGAGATGGCTACGGACGGCGCGATGAGGAAGACGAGCACAGCCCCGGCATAGCGGCGACGCCCAGCCAGAACGTCACCGAGATGCCGTGGAAGAGCGAGATCGACGCAGCCAGGACGGTCGCCCAGACCGACATCGCCCCATTGACGCCGAAGAGTCCGCCGCTGCGCCTCGTTGCCGCAGTACGGCGGTGGCTAGGCCGAAGAGGCGGTAGAACTCGGCTGGTAGGTCAGAGAAATAGTATCGCGTCACCGACAGGATGCCATCTGCGTCCAGGCTCTCGAGGAAAATCCTCCAGGCCTCTGTCGTGTAGAGTGAGTTCTCGGTCAAGGCGAAGGCGCCCGCCGCCGTGCCCGCATAGGTATCGCCGAAAGAAAGTTGCAGGATCCCGTAGCTGTCTTGCTGACGCGCGGCAAAGCTGCGTGCATCCTCGCCGAGATCGCCGTCAAAACCGGTCAAAAACGAACCGCCTCCCGCGTCGTTGCGAAGCACGAGTTGCCGACCCACCGGGCGCCAGGTAGGCGGGGCTCAACCCCCAGGTGTGCAGATAGGATTGCGCCGTAGTGTCGCCGGTTACGGTGATCCGAGAGAAGGAGTTCCACTTCTCGTACAGGGGCAGTTGTTCACTCTTCCCCTTCACCCATTGTAATCGAATCAGCGGCTCCTGCTGGCGGGCATGGCTGTTCGCCAGCACGAAACCACCGAGACCGAAGCAGGCCAGACAAGAGAGCCCCAGCGACCTCGGACGACGCTCACGGACCAGGAAACAGACCGAGGCGATCGCCCCAGCAAAGCGACGGCAAAGGCTGTGCTCACCCAATCCGTCATACCGATGACGTAGATGAAGGTGAGTGAATCGAGGGCGTTCCAGGAGATCTCCGCGCCTCAAAGAAGCGGGGCGCCGGGAAGACGGCTGCTGCGCCCATGGTGGTCCCGAACATGGCCAGCGAGATGGCCATAAAGGCGAAGTGATGCCACATGGTGACGCTGAAGAGACGGGTCAACAGGATCTCTTACATCAGTGTCGCCAGCGAGATCAGGAAGAGGCCGACATAGATCTCCCTTCTTGTCGTCATCTTGCCCCCGTCACTCGTCCCCGCCGGGGGCAACGGCAAGGTGCGTCAGCCATGGCGGTTGGGTCGACCACTGAATGACCGGGCTTCATCATCGCCCTGACGGCCCTATATTGGGCCCCAGCCGTGAATCCGACACTGGAGATGCACCGTTTGCCCACTGAGGACAACCCCGGCAATGTCCAGGATCGACTGACGCAGCAGATCGACTTTCTCGTGCAGATGGATGCTCTGAAGCAGGTCTTTCGGCAGAGCCTTCTGATCGCCGACCGACGTCCCGAAAATGACGCCGAGCATTCCTGGCATCTGGCGCTGATGGCGATCATCCTGCGTGAGCACGCGAAAGAGGATATTGATATCACCAGGGTTCTCTCCATGCATCTGATCCACGATCTCGTCGAGATCGACGCGGGCGACACCTTTGCCTATGACGAGGCGGCGCATGCCGACAAGGAGGCGCGCGAGCGGGCGGCGGCGAAGCGGATCTTCGCCCTGCTGCCGGCGGACCAGGAGCGGTGGATCAACGCCTTGTGGGAGGAATTCGAAGAGCGTGTGACGATCGAGGCGCGGTATGCGGCGGCCCTCGATCGTCTGCAACCCCTGTTGCTCAATTATCACACGGACGGAGCGGCATGGGTGAAACATGGCGTGCGCCACGATCAGGTGGTGGCACGCAACGAGCATATCGATGAAGGTGCACCCGCGTTGTGGGAATACGCCCGGCGGCTGATTGACGACGCGCTGGAAGAGGGCAAGCTGACGTCATGAAAGTGACTGAAATCGAAGTCAGACGGGTGCAACTGGGCTACATAGATCGCGGCGCCTACGAACTGAGTCACTACCACGATCTGGCGGCACGGACCATCTACATCGCTCACACCGATACAGGGCTCACAGGATTTGGGGAGAGCGAGAGCACCGAGTCAGAGGAGGTGATGGATCGATACGTGGGATCCAACCCCTTCGACTGGATGGGGGATGAGACCTCCCTGGGTCTGGGAACCGCCATGTACGATCTGATGGGGAAGGCGGCAGACGTGCCCGTGTACAAACTCTTCGGACAGAAGTATCGGTCCTGGGTGCCGGTCTCCAGCTGGACGGTGAGCACCACCCCGGAGCGCATGGCTGCTGCCGTGGCCGATTACGCAGCACAGGGGTACACCTGGATGAAGTTTCACCTGTCACCCTTCGACAATGTCCTCGATCAGACCGAGGCGATGCAACAGGTCGCACCCGAGGGCTTCCGTCTGCACTACGACTTCACCATGCACGGCACGGAAGATCATATGCCGGATCTGCTGCAGAAGTTGTCGGAGTTTCCGATTGCGGGTTGTTTCGAGGATCCCCTGCCGGGAGAGGATATCGAGGGCTACCGTGAGCTGCGCCTGCGCACATCACTTCCCATCGTGCTGCACCATTTCCCGACGCAGGCAACCTATGAAGTTTTCCGCCATCCGGCGGATGCCTACATGCTGGGTCACGCCCATATCGGTGATGCGGCGCGTCGGGCAGGTCTGTTCGCTGCCGCCGGGGCGCCTTTCATGCTACAGAACACGGGCAGCGACATCACCCGGGCGATGACGGTGCACATGATGGCCGCCTTCCCGACCGGGAACTTCCACTTTGTCTCTGGGACGGAGATCATGGCGGAGCGTTTCGTGACGCAGCCTCTCGATCCGATAAATGGCCTCATCCGTGTCTCCGAGACCCCTGGCCTCGGTGTCGATCTCGATCTCGACAAAGTGCGGTCGCTGGAGTCGGCGCCGGCCATCAAAAAACCTCGTTTCATCATTCGCACGCGGTATCGCAATGGGACGCTGTTGCAGACCAGGCCGGATCCGGCGAATCCACACTTCATGGTTCGCCCGGACTGGAGCCGTGAGCTCATGCCGATGAGTTATGCCGCACCACTGGCAAGCGACTATTGGGATGACGATGGCTCCGAGGCCTTTGCCGCCACCTATCTGCGGATCGAGGAGGAGGGGGCCCTGATCGAGGCCGCGGATGCTGCGCCTAGCTGACGGCTTTGTCTTTGGTCTGCTCCTGCTGTTCGGTCTGGGCTGCCAATCGCCGGCGAATCGAGACGCCGCTGACTCCGTGCTACGCCTGTGGAAGGCCTCGCATGGAGAGACGGCACAGGACTTCGAGCATGTGCTGGCGCCGTTTTTTTCTCAGCGGCCTGCGCTGCGCCTGGAGGCGGTCGTGCACCCGTGGCAGGGCTGGGACGAACGTTACGCTACCGCCTACACGGGCGGCATGCCACCTGATATCGCCTACATGCCAGACGAGTTCTGGCCACGCTTTGCCGCCGCTGGCAAACTCGCCGCTCTCGACGAAATGTTCCCCGAAGAGGTCGAGGCGATGTCGCGGGAGTACCCGGATAATCTGTGGCAACTCGGCTCGATGGATGGCCATCAATACGGCATTCCCTTCGTCTATGTCTCCTGGCACCTCTATTACAATCCAGAGTTGTTCGATCGCGCCGGTCTCGCGTACCCACCGGCGACACCGGATGCGGCCGATTTCGACGCATGGACGTGGGACCGCTTCCGTGAAGTCGGACTGGCCCTGAGTCAGGATCATGATGGCGACGGGGTGTTGGATCAGTGGGGTCTGGCGTGGTCGACCCTCGATGTGAACCCGAATGCCATCTATCCCTTTCTCTGGCAGGGTGGCGCCGATCTGCTGGACGCCAGTCGAAAACGAAATGGTTTTGCCGAGCGTGGTGCCGTCGGTTTTCGCTTCATGCGAGAACTCGCCCGTGATGGCATCGTGCCCGAAGGCGGCCTGCACCCCGGACCCTTCGAGTTGTTTTACGATGGCCGTGCGGGCATGATGATCGCGCCGGAGTCGGCGATCCACATTCTCAAGCGGGATTTTCCCGACCTGCCATTCGGCGCCGGCATCGTGCCTCGTGGCCCGGCGATTGACTTCTATGAGGGACGGGGTGCATTCGGCAATAGTGGGTTCTGGGTCCTGTCCAAGGATTCACCAAGACCGCGAGAAGCCTTCGACCTTCTACGTTTTATCACCTCACCCGACCCGTCGGCCTACATGATGGATGTGGTGCAACTGTTCGGCGCGCGCAAAGATTGGCAGGCGCCGACGGACGATCCCCGGTTGGAGACCTTCATCCGGGGCCAGCGTTATCTCGTACCGTATCCGCTGCACCCTCGTCTACGGCTCGTGCACACGATCATCCAGGCCGAGGTGCAGGGGATGCTCCTCGACCGCAAGACACCGGAACAGGCCGTCGCCGCCGCCGCCTCGGCGGTGGATGCCCTCGTGGCCTTGCGTTGACGATGACGACTGCGCCCAAGCCTCAGCGCCATTCAGGGCCAGGCCATTCGGCGGAGGGCAGCGATCGCAGTGCCTACGCCTTCCTGGCGCCGTATCTGGTTCTCTACTGCGTGTTCATGCTGGCCCCCGTCCTCTGGGCCTTCGGTCTGTCCTTACAGACAGGCGGGCTGCTGGAGGGCACAAGTTATATCGGGCTAGCCAACTACTCAGAAGTCTGGTCGAATCCGTTCTTCAACAATGCCCTGCGCAATACGGCTCTGTACGCCATCATCGCCGTACCCGCGGCGATGGGGTTGTCTCTGGCGACGGCGTTGCTCGTTCACCCCTTGGCAAGATGGTGGAAGAGTTTCATCCGCGTCTCCCTGTTCCTGCCGCTGATCAGTTCCGCTGTCGCGCTGGCCATCATCTGGCGTGCGTTGTTGCTCCCGGGACAGACGGGGCCACTGAACTGGATCCTCGGAAATTTCGGCCTGCCACCGCAGAACTGGCTGGGGCACCCCGATTGGGTGATCCCCGCCATCGCCGCTTTCCAGGTGTGGAGTGGGTATGGATTCTGGGTCATCGTGTTGCTCGCCGGCCTCGATGCGGTGCCAACCCAACTCTACGAGGCGGCCCGGGTAGACGGGGCCGGGCGCTGGCAACTGTTTACGCGCATCACCATGCCCATGCTGCGCCCGACCCTGTTATTTCTAAGCGTCATGGGCGTCATCTGGAATCTGCAGCTCTTCGACGCCGTGTTCATGCTGACGCAGGGGGGGCCGGCGAATGCGAGTGTCTCCGTCGTCTACTACATCTACCGTGGCGCCTTCCACTTCGACCAACTCGGTCATTCGGCGACGATGAGTGTGCTGCTGTTTCTGCTCGTCATGGGTCTGACGTTGCTGCAGATGCGGTATGGTCGGCGGGATGAGGACGCCTGATGGGGAGATTGCCCTATCTCAGGATGCTGCGATATCTGCTCTCCGGTGTGCTCGCGGTGGCGTCCCTGTCGCCATTCGTATTCATGCTGCTCATCTCTTTCGAACACCATCGCGTCATCACCGGCAACCCGCTGCACTGGATTCCCACCGCACCGACGCTGACGACCTACACCGATGTGCTCACTCTGTCCGGTTTCGGAGATTGGTTGTTCAACAGCACCTTCGTCGCCGTCGTTGCCACCCTGGCTGTGCTGCTGATCCAGTCGATGGCGGCCTACGCCTTTGCCCGCAAGCGTTTTTTCGGGCGCGAGGTGTTGTTCTATCTGGTGCTGGCGGGGCTCATGGTACCTGGCTCGATGACGCTGATCCCGCAGTTCTTGATCGCCGGAAAATTTGGTCTGCTCAACAGCTACGCCGGTCTCATCCTGCCGACCCTGGCAGGTCCACTGGGTGTGTTTCTGTTGCGGCAATACATGCTCGGCATCCCCCAGTCTCTGCTGGATGCCGCCCGCATCGACGGTTGCCGTGAATTCGGTGTCTACTGGCGCATCGTGCTGCCACTGTCGCTGCCGGCGATGGGGACCCTGGCGATCATCACCTTCACAGCGCACTGGCGCGAGTTCCTGTGGCCGTTGCTGGTGGCCACAGATGACTCGATGAAGACCCTGCCCGTGGGGTTGGCGTCGTTGAGCAGCCAGTTCAACACCGACTACGGTGCGCAGATGGCAGGGGCATTGCTCAGCTTGCTGCCGGTAGTCGTCGTGTTTCTGTGGCTACAGCGCTATTTCATCGCCGGATTGACGGCTGGGGCGATGAAAGAGTGAGAGGTTTTATGGCCGATCATCCTCAGTTCAGCTCGAAGCGCTCCAACTCCCATCGCTGGGCCCAGGCGCGGCTCAGGCGAACACGCAGATGGGCGTCTTCGGCGTCATAACTCTGTTCCAGGATCTCGCCCTGCTCGTGCAATTGGGAGAGCAGGCGACCCTCAGCCTGCGGAATGCGGAGATCGAGGGTGACCTCGTGCTCCTGACAGCGGACGAGAATCTTCTCGAGCAACACGTCGAGACCGGCGCCGGTGTGCGCCGAGATGGCGGCGCGGTCGGGTTGACCCATGGCGGCGCGCACGTGTCCTTCGACTTCGTCCCCTTCACCGATCTGATCGATCTTGTTGAACACCGTCAGGGTCGGCCGATCCTCAACGCCGAGGTCGTTGAGCACACTCTGCACGGTTTCCATCTGGTGATCGTAGTGCGGGTGGCTCAGGTCGACGACATGCAGCAGCAGGTCCGCCTCGATGGTCTCCTCGAGGGTGGCACGGAAGGAGGCGAACAAGTGATGGGGCAGGCGGCGGATAAAGCCGACCGTGTCGGTGAGCAGAATCTTGTGTCGTGGATCGACCTCGACGGCACGAGTCGTTGAGCCGAGGGTGGCGAATAGCCGGTCCTGGACAAGGACATCAGAACCGGACAGGGCCCGCATCAGGGTCGACTTGCCGGCATTCGTGTACCCCACCAGGGCGACACGGAAGGAATCAACGCGACTCTTGCGGCTCGTCGCCATCTGCGAGGCGATCCGGTCGAGTTCGCGCTGCAGCTGCCCGATACGCCCGCGCACCAGGCGGCGGTCGATCTCGAGTTGGGTCTCACCCGGTCCACGTACGCCGGCGGCGCCCATACCGCGGATGGCGCCGCCACCGGCCTGACGTGATAGGTGAGACCACTGGCGGGTCAGGCGCGGCATCAGGTAATTGAGTTGAGCGAGTTCGACCTGCACCTGGGCGGTACGTGTCTTGGCGTGGCGTGCGAAGATATCGAGGATGATGGCGCTGCGGTCGAGAATGCGTTTGTCGGTGAGCTTCTCCAGGTTGCGCATCTGCGCCGGCGAAAGATCGTTGTCGAAGATGATCATGTCGGCGTCGCAGCTGATGGCCAGGTCCCTGAGTTCTTCTGCCTTGCCTTTGCCGACGTAGTAGGTGGGGTCGATACGCCGGCGATTCTGCAGGACTTTTTCGAGGATCGCCAACGTCGCGGTGTCGGCGAGGCGGGCCAGTTCGTCGAGAGACTCCTCCGCTTCCCACGTGGGGACTCCTGGCAAGGAGAGGCCTACCAGCAGGGCGGATTCCTGAGGGACTTCAGTCGAATGTGTCATGTCGGCAATATCTCCGGCTGTCGGCTATGATGTCAAGCGGCAGAAGCGGCTTGACACTTGTTGAAGAACAAGTGTAGCCTCGAAGCAGGAAAAGGAGTCTTCGTGAGCGATTCAGAAGAGAAACAGACAGAGATAGAGAAACAGACAGAGATCGTCGTCCTCAGCGACGCCGTGCCCATGATGGCCGTTCTGCCCCTGCGCAATACGGTCGTCTACCCGCACATGCCCAATCAACTCACCGCTGGTCGGGAGCGGTCACTGAAAGCCCTTGAGAAGGCGGCGGCGGACGATGCCCCTATCGGGATCTTCACCCAGCTCAATGCGGACGTGGAAGAACCGACCCTCGAAGACGTCTTCCCCGTAGGCACCATTGCCAAGATCCATCGCATCTGGCGATTGCCCGACGGTTCGGTGCGTTTCATCATCCAGGGCCTTGAACGGGGCCGCCTCGAGTCTCTCGAGTCCAGCGATCCCTTCCTCCTCGGCCGGGTCCGCAAACTCAGAGATGAAGGGGACGAGAGCTCCAACAGTGTGCAAGGCCTGATGCGCAGTGTGAATGGTCAGTTCCAGGCCGTCGTCGATCTGTCACCACAGCTGCCGGAAGAGTTGAAAGTTGTCGCCGTCAATATCGAGCATCCCGGGAGGCTGGCAGACCTCGTCGCGTTCTACCTCGACCTGCCCCTAGAGGAGAAACAGGCGGTCCTGGCGGAAATCGATATCGCCAAACGGCTGGAGTACATCGCCGGTGTGCTGGCACGTGAACAGGAAATCCTGGAAATCGGCGCCAGTATCCAGAATCAGGTCCAGGAGCGGATGGGCAAGTCGCAGCGCGAGCACTATCTGCGAGAACAGTTACGCCAGATCCAGAAGGAGTTGTCCGGCTCCGATCCATCCAGTGCCGATCTCGATGATCTGCGAGGTCGGGTCGAGGAGGCCGGTCTGTCAGCGGAGGCAGCCGAAGCGGTAGAACGGGAGCTGGGTCGGCTGGAACAGATGATGTCATCCTCCCCTGAATACTCCGTGGCGAGGACGTATATCGATTGGCTGTTGGAGTTGCCGTGGCAGCATTCAACCGAAGATCATCTCGATCTGAAGCAGGCGAGTACCATCCTCGGTGAGGATCACTTCGGACTCGACAAGGTAAAGGAGCGTATCCTCGAGTACCTGGCCGTACGCCGTCTGAAGAAGGAGACGAAGGGGCCGATCCTCTGTTTCGTCGGTCCCCCCGGCGTAGGCAAGACATCTCTCGGCCGGTCCATCGCCCGAGCCATGGGTCGCCAGTTCACACGCATCTCACTCGGTGGCGTGCACGACGAAGCGGAGATTCGTGGCCATCGTCGAACCTATGTTGGCGCTCTGCCCGGGCGCATTATCCAGGGCCTGAAAAAGGCGGGTTCGAACAACCCCGTGTTCATGCTCGATGAGATCGACAAGGTGGGCGCCGACTTCCGTGGCGATCCGTCGGCGGCGTTGTTGGAGGTGCTGGATCCCGAGCAGAACTCGACCTTCGAAGATCATTATCTCGACCTGCCCTTCGACCTTTCCCGGGCGATGTTCATCACGACGGCGAATATGTTGCATACGGTGCCCCCCGCACTTCGGGACCGTATGGAAGAGATCGCCATCCCCGGATATACGCCTTATGAAAAAGTGCAAATCGCGCGACGTCATCTGCTGCCACGACAGCTGACAGAGCACGG
>Ga0310124_10000131_pt1 | contig 47414 bp, 37 predicted proteins | sample CB11b_AW_Bot5_MG_FD_203507 | JGI IMG/M metagenome (GOLD analysis project Ga0310124, IMG submission 203507) | Marine microbial communities from Western Arctic Ocean, Canada - CB11b_AW_Bot5 | ecosystem: Environmental > Aquatic > Marine > Oceanic | place: Canada: Western Arctic Ocean | collected... | reverse complement strand
GAGCCGTCAATGGCTATCCTGGAAAGAGTGCCGACATCGGAAAAATGGGCGTCCCCGCACATATCAAAGGGACATGGCGTAAAGGCTGGAGTTATGATGATGATCTAGTCTACTACCGTATTGATGCGCCGATTGACGCTGAATTAGCTGAAAAGAAAATGCGTACTTTGCAGAATTATTATGCATATTACCAGCCTACACATGGGTCAATGCAGGTGATCGTAGATGAAGAGCGTATCCAAGTAATGTACACGTTTGCTTGTGTATCTAGAACTCGAGATTGTACGCCAGAGAAAGGAAGTGATCCTAATGGTTGGATCGAAAGATCTCCGCAAAATGGGGTAACAGAAGTGGTTGTTTTGTTTGATGGTAAAGGTGAGTCTTCGCCTGTACCGTTTGAATAACTGAACACACACCAGAGCGGAGAATTTGGGACAATGCCTAAGTACGTAATAGCGACACTCCTTATTGCAATGGTCGCCTTGAGTGGCTGTCAAGAAGAGCAGCCATTAATAAAAGCGACCATCGGTAACGCAGGAAGCCTTAGTGATTTCTATATTATGAGTGACGTATCTATTCAAACCACAGGCGGTGGTTGGACCGGCTTTGGTTATGGAGCCGTCAATGGCTACCCTGGAGCCAGTGCCGACATCGGAAAAATGGGCGTCCCCGCACATATCAAAGGGATGTGGAGTAAAGGCTGGAGTTATGATGATGAACTGGTCTACTACCGTATTGATGCACCGATTGACGCTGAATTAGCTGAGAAGAAAATACGTACTTTGCAGAACTATTATGAAGAATACCAGCCTACTCGAGCTTCAATGCAGGTCATCGTAGATGAAGAGCGTATCCAAGTTATGTTTACTGTTGGCTGTTATTCTTACCGGATGGATTGTTCACCAAGTGAAGATGCGGATCCAAATGGATGGGTGGTGATGAACCCATCGAGCACAACTGAAGTGGTTGTTTTGTTTGATGATAAAGGTGAGTCTTCGCCTGTACCGTTTAAATGATGGTTTTATTACTTAACTGCACTGTCCAACTATGAGTTAGCCTTTATGGCAAGCTCAATCCAAATAACCTCGTTTAACGTCGTCAAATTAGGGCTCCTTAAATGAGCGTTAGAGAGCAACGACAACGACTTAACCACGCGCTAAGCGTCGTTAAGCGTCGTTAAGTCGTTATCGGTTTGAGAGCAGGGGTTAATTGAGCGCTTTGATCAGAGTGATTTCGCGTTTGATTTGCTTACTCTCTTGCTCAGTCGCCTGCGCCAGTTTCTTTTCGCGTGTGGTTATGGCTGTTTGTTTGGCTTCGTCAGATTTGAACATCAGTTCTTTTACGTTGATAGAAGCGATGTTTGTGTAGCGGCCATCGTCACTGGTCGGGATTGATATAGTTTCATCATTAATCAATGACTTTACGATCTCTCGCTGTTCATTGTAACGACTCTCTAAACCAGAAAGTGCCCATCGTTGTTGAGGCTTACCCTCATACTGGCCGTTCTTTTCTTCTTTAAGATACTTGATAGTCATGTTACGAATCGTGCCTGCTTCTTCTCCATACTCTGCTTCCGTATCAAAGAGTACAGGGAATGATTCACCTTCTAGCACGCCGCCTTTCTTGGTTAGATGACCCATTCGATAGCTATTCATACCAATACGGATCTCTGTTTGATCAGTAACCGGTGTGCCATCAGCAAACGCGAGGTTGGTGATGCGGGTACCTGCAGGTTGAGTGAGGTCGATGGTATAAGTCACGCCCGCGAAGAAGTCATTGGTCGAATATTTTGAAGCTCTACGTTCAGGGTTAAAGCTGTAGGTCACATCGCCAGGTTGTACTGAGTTGAAGTAGCCTGCAGACCATTCCATGTAGGTTCTTAACTCTTTGCCTGTCATCTGATAGACAGTGATTTCGCCACCTGCGTATTGGTAATTGTACGCGATGTCTTTGGCTTTTATTGGGCCAACATCGAGCTCTGCATTGTCGTTGTCTATTTGAAGTGCGATGACATTGGCTTTGGGGGCATAAAATAAGCTCGCTTCTTGGTATAGCGCACTGATGCCTGTGTCTTGAACGTGGACTTGAGGGATACCGCGGATTTCGTTTTCTGGGACTAAATCAACGCCGGTAAGCTGAGCGACAGGTCGATTCGCCATTTCTCGGAGTTGTTTGTGATAAGGCTGGTATAGCTCGTCCATATTTTCATCAGAGTCGATACCTTTAATTTTATAGGTGAAACTGTCTTTGTTGACGAGAGTGAATGTGCCATCGCGCTCTTCAAATTGAAGATCGATACGAGATAGGGCGCGGCCATATTTGTCGGGTTCAGTAATAATAACGCCATTCACAACGGCTTTATCAATGCGAGTGTGCATGTGACCAGCGACGATGGCATCAAGCTCTGGGTTTGCATTGGCAATGTCGGTGACACCGGTGTCGGCAATGTCATTCTCGTTTTCAATCCCCATATGGGCAACCAATACGATGGCATCCACTTGATCATCAATCTCTTTGACGATTTTCTTCACTTCCAAGGTTGGATTAGTGAAAGTGACGCCTTCTAAACGGTTTGTACCTTGCGCAAAGACCTCCGTCATTGGGGTATCCATTCCTATCACACCGATCTTAATGCCACCGCGTTCTAGAATGGTGTAACCCGGTAAGAATGGATTTCCGTTTTTGTTCTTGATGTTGCCGCCGAGAGACTGCCCTTTAAATTGGGTAACGGCTCTGTTGAGCGTTTTAAGGCCAAAGTCGAATTCGTGGTTACCTAAAACCCATACATCGTATTTCATGTGATTAAAGCCAAGCATCATTGGATCAACAGGCTCGTCTTTGAAGGTTTCTACGAAGTTGCCTTGGATGGTGTCGCCAGCATCGACAAGGATAATGTTAGATTGCTCTTTGCGGATCTCACCAACCTTGGTCGCGATTTGGCTCAAGCTACCACGAGTGTTGAGTTTATCTGCCGCGTAATCCCACGCCATAAAATGACCGTGGATATCTGAAGTACCCAGTATCGTGACATCGTGTATGTCGCCATCATCTGCAAAGGTGGGAAAGGCTAGAGAGAGTAGGATGGCGCTTGATAGTATGTGTCTTTTCATAAGTATGTTCACATCGTGGTTTTAAGTATGACGCTACCATATAGAATCGAGATTACCTTATGGGTGATCAGTGTCATATTTATAGTGATATAACTTACTGATGTTTCAAATAAATGTGATTCATGACCATCTCGTAACCACTTAAATTATGGAGAAACGCATTACAACTCTTTACTGCGTTCTCAATACTCAATTCCTTGAATCAAACTTTCTCAGTGAATCAATTTCCGTAAGCACTTCTGTCTTTGTTTAAGGTGATTGGGTTATCCCGCCATTTCCAATGCTTCTTAGCGCGGTCTTAATATTTCTATTATTAACTATTCCTTTAATTTGTTGTTATGTTATAACATAACAACAAATGTTGTTTTTGGATGTTCGGTGGGAAATTGAATAAACCTGTATTGTCTGTGCGCGGGCTCTGCGCTGATGGCTTGGCTAACTGGAGAGCCGTCTCCGACGTGACATTTGATGTGAACGACGGTGAATGCGTTGCCATCATTGGGCCTAATGGAAGTGGAAAGTCCAGTTTGCTGAAAGGCATTACAGGCGAATACAAAACCGTCGCGGGTGAGTTGATGTTGTCTGGCATTGCACTTGGAAGCCTTGAGCGGCAGCAGATAGCCAAGCAAGTCGCGGTGGTTACTCAGCATGAGCATGTTGATCCTCGTTTGAGCGTTGCTGAGTATGTTGGCTTAGGCCGCACTCCTCATACGTTTTGTTGTAGTGCAAAAGAGCACAAACGAGCGGTTCAGCAGGCGATGCAAGATGTTGGTCTTGTTCACAAAAGCCAGCGGTGCTTTGGTGAGCTATCCGGTGGTGAACAGCAACGTGCAAGTATTGCTCGCGCCTTCGCACAAGAGCCGCGACTTTTACTCTTAGATGAGCCTACAAACCACCTTGATCCTCTCGCTCGTCTTGAACTTCTGAGCCTAATTAAACAACGTGGCATTGCGTCTGTCGTGGTGCTGCACGATTTACCTTTGGTAGCGCCATTCGCCGACAAAGTCTTGTTGATGTCACACCAAAAGATGGTGGCGTTCTCAGCCCCAGATACCGTGATGCAAGACCGATACATGATCCCTGTTTTTGGATTGCGCGTTCTCACGTTCAATCATCCTAATCTATGCAGCACCATCCATCATTTTGAAGCTGCATCAACTTACTCAACTCACTTAACTCTCTCTAATCACTCTTTAATAGGAGCAGCCCAATGAAGTGGCCTGTAATTTCCAGTCTTTTGTTTCTTTTACCTTTCTCTTTTGCGCATGCGACAAGCACTCAATACCCAGTGACGGTTGATAACTGTGGGAGCCCACTGACCATTGAAAAGCGGCCCTCGCGTGTGGTTGTACACGACATCAATATGACCGAGATGGCGTTTGCTCTTGGTCTTCAAAAGGAGATGGTGGGCGTTACGGGCATTTCTGGGTGGTACAAGATGTCGAGTTCGTTTGAAGAACGTTTAGGTGATATTCCTGAGCTCGCACCTAAGTATCCTTCATTAGAAACATTGATTGCTGCTGATGCTGACTTCTTTTTCGCTGGCTGGAATTATGGAATGAAAGTGGGCGGTGAAGTGACGCCTCAAACACTGAAGCCATACGGGATTGATACCTTGGTACTTTCTGAAAGCTGTATTCATACCCAGAGTCAAAAGGAAGGCGCGACAATGGATCTGCTTTATGGCGACATGCAAAAGCTAGGCGTTATTTTCGACAAGCAAGCAGAAGCCGAGGCTTTGGTGAAAAACTGGAAAGAGAGAGTTGAAAAAGTAGCAGAAAAGCAGAAAGCATCAGGTAAGCCGAGCCCAAAAGTGTTCTTGTTTGATTCGGGTGAAGATAAGCCTTTCACCGCGGGTAAGTACGGAATGCCAAACGCAATGATTGAAGCTGCTGGTGGCCAAAATATTACAGGCAACATGGAAGCAAGCTGGGCAAGAACCTCTTGGGAGAATGTCGCTCGTGAAAACCCAGATGTGATTATCCTTCTGGATTACCAATCAGCGAGTGGTGCCGATTCGTTGCAACGTTTCCTAGAAGCCCATCCGTTGATGAAATACACCAATGCGGTCACTTCTGGTCGTTATGTCAAACTGCGTTATGAGCAACTCACCCCTGGGCCTGCCAATATCGATGCTATTGAGAAACTTACAGAGGCGTTCGTTTCTGAGTGATCGGGAAAGTTGCTAAATGAAAGCTTGTTATTGATAAGAGTAGTAGTCCTTTGATTTTATTTGATAAATATCGAGCAGCATGGCTAACAGGTATCACTGCCATGCTGCTCGCCTTCATGATGAGTTTACAATTTGGCTCAGTTCCTTTGTCTTTTAAGGAAGTGATTGTAGGGCTGAGCTCTTTCACTGATCCAACGCCGGATATGACTAGTCGAATACTGATCGATCTAAGGTTACCTAGAGCATTGTTAGCGGTTATCGCGGGTGCAGGGCTGGCGATGGTTGGGGCGTTGCTTCAAACCTCGACACGAAATGATCTGGCGGATCCGTTTCTGTTTGGCTTGTCATCTGGCGCGTCTGCTGGTGCCGTGTTGGTGATCACCAAAGTGGGAGACGCTCTGGGTGTTTGGTCACTGCCACTGGCTGCATTCTCGGGTGGTATTGTGTCGGCGACGGCCGTTTTGATTCTGTTTTCGATGCAGAAGAAAAAGGGCAATGACAACTTGATCTTGTGTGGTTTGGCGATCTCATTTCTATTCGGAGCCATCACGAGTTTTTTGATCTATTCAGGCGACCAGAGAGCGGCGAGTTCGATTTTGTTCTGGACGATGGGAGGCTTAGGGCTCGCGCGTTGGGATAATTTGATTTTTGCCTTGGCGGGCGTGTTGTGTCTTATCGCGTTAATTTTCAAACGTTACCGGGAGCTTGATACTTTGTTAGTGAGTGAACAGACGACAAGCTCACTGGGGATCAACGTACACCGCCTACAAAGCGAGATTTTTCTCTGTTGTGCGTTTTGCACAGCGTCGATTGTATCGATGACCGGAGTGGTCGGTTTTATTGGGTTGATGGTTCCCCACTTAGTACGACCATTTTCAGGTGTCACTCACAAGCGAGCTCTGCCTTTGGTTGCCTTGTGGGGCGCGGTACTTTTACTGTTTGGGGATGTGATTAGCCGAACCATATTAGCGCCACAAGAACTGCCAGTAGGTATTGTGACAGCAGCTCTTGGCGGGTTATTCGTTTTGTATCTTGTTTGGCGTAAATAGTGCGGCTAAATTCCACCAAACTACACAGACAGCAAGATGATCTTGCCGTTCAAGCGTGTGGTTTTCGATTCAATGAGATCAATCGCGATTTGCACTTCATCGAATGGTAGGTAGCGGTCAACGTCGAGCTGAATGTCGTTTGTGATGAAGTGATCTAGCATGGTCGTGAACTTATCACGGCGAACATCTTTACCTTCCGCTTCCTCCCAATAACGTAAGAAGAAGGTGCTGAAATCTATATCTTGGCTTTTCGCGTGCTCAAAAAAACGTGGCTCGTAAAAATCCAGAGACAGCGTCCCATAGTTGATAAAACGCCCTTTGTTACTCAGGGTATGAATAAGATCAGTTCCGGGGGAGCCACCAATCGCATCAAAGGCAACGGTTGGCATAGGCAAGCCTAAAGCCTTAATTTGAGAAGCTAAATCGTCGTTTGCATCTAACACCCAACTGGAAGTGATTGGGTATTGTGTCGGCTGTGATGTAACGACAATGATTTTGAAGCCGAGTGATGCTGATAACTGGGAGAAGATCTTACCGATGGCAGAGCTGCCTGCGTTGATGATCAACACATCTTCTTGGGTCAGCTTAGCCACTTCTGTCGTCAACACCCATGCAGTTAGCGCATTAATGTACAACTGACAGGCGTAGCCATTGTCTAAATGCTGAGGAATTTGGAACAGGTCATCTGGTGATACATCGACATAGTTCTGCCATGTTCCACTGCTTGCCACAAGCACGCGCTGATTCACTGAAAACTCAGCACTGCTGGATTCTACAACCCTTCCTACCGCTTCAAATCCCGGTACTCTTGGCGGCTGGTGGCTATGTTTGTATTGGCCCACACCATAAATCGACAACAGATCACTAGGGTTGATGTTAGTCGCTTCAATTTGTATGCGAACTTTATCTTTGTCTAGTGCCCCTAAAGCGACATGTTCTAACTTAAGAGATTCTTTTGGCTGACCGAAACGGAACTGGCTAATTCGGGTATTTTGCTTAGTGTCAGTCATAGTTCGGGCACCTTTATGGATTATGAGTACTGCATTGATTTTAAGTGTAGCGTGTTCATAAACAATCTTGGGTCGCTAATATTGCTCAACATCGATGTTGTTGGCAATCGATTGTTCAAATTGAAATTAGTTAACCAAAAGTTGACCAACACCTATCTACAATGATTCTTAGTTTAATAACTGGGAGTTAAGAAAGATGAACGTGCCTGAAGTAATGTCTAAGTGGAAAACATTGCTGGCTCTGACCATGGCCTTGTTTGCTCTTAAGTTTCATCTACTTCTGATTTGGGGGTTATTTTGCTGGTTTTGGGGATGGGAAAATCTTCGCGCAAAAGAAGCCTTCTTTGTTGAACGTATTGAGCTAAAAGAACATCCAGTTTTGTTTACCTTAATCATCATCAGTTGGTTTGTGATGGGAGGGGTATATTTCTATATGGACAATAGAGTCTTTGAGTTTTTTAGCTCTTTGTAGCAAAGCAAAATTTAATAATTAGGATACGTTATGAAAATCTATTTAATTAAAGCGTCTGCTGGCAGCGATTACTCAAAATACAAAGCCTCTACGGGGGGACCTCCACAAAACATCTTTGCCGCCGCTGCTGCGACACCAAAGTGGTACAAGTTAGATATGGTTGATGAGACCATAGGTGCAAAAGCTGACCTTTATAATGATGCTGATTTGGTGGTGATATTTATGTCGACTCCAGATGCTTATCGAGCTTACGAGCTAGCTTCTAAATATAAGAAAAAAGGCAAAGCAGTCATACTCGGGGGGTTACATACTCAGTTTAACCCTTTAGAAGCGGCAGTATATGCGGATTGTTTGGCGATGGGAGAAGTTGAGAACTACTGGGTTCAGTTACTCCGTGACGCAGAGTTTGGTTCGCTACAGCCTATTTATGAAAGCTCCGAGCCTGTCGATCTCAGTATGCTCAATCCGTACCCAACAAATATCATCAATCCTGAAGCGTACAATTATACATGGTCAGTAGTTGTGACAAGAGGTTGCCCATTTAAATGTAACTTCTGTTTAGTGCCAAGGTTCTTTGATAAATTCCAGAAAAGGCCAATCGAAAATATCGTCAGCGAGTTAGCGGATCTCAAGACATTAGGTATTGAGTGGGTTGAGTTACACTCCGACAATCTCACTCATGACCGTGAATATGCTTTGGCACTATTTAAAGCCATTGAGCCGCTTAACATGAGCTTCTATGGGGAAACGACAGTCTTGATTGCTCGTGACACCGAATTGCTTAGTGCTGCGGTGAAGTCAGGGTTCAAAGCTGTATTATTAGGCATAGAAACGCCATCTGAAGAGGCTTTAAAGGCTCAGAAAAAAGGCTTTGTGAAACCATCTAAAATGAAAGAGTACATCGCTGAGATAAGATCTCATGGTATTGAAGTATGGGGAGATTTTTTGTTCGGTTTTGATGAACATGACACTTCTATCTTCAAACAAACGCAGAAGTTCGTCGAAGATATCAAGGTTGATAAGGTGATCCCGCACTACATGATTCCGTTTCCCGGTTCGGAGTCTTTTAATCAGCTAGAGCGAGAAGGGCGACTTCTTACTGAAGATTGGTCCAAGTACGATGGTAGCCATCCGGTTTATCAGCCAAGTCGTATGAGCGTTGAAGAGCTAGAGGAAGGCTTGTATTGGATTTGGAGAAAGAATGCGAGCTTGAAAGAACGAGTTGTTGCCTGGTTCAATTAAAATTTGTTCTGGATACATGGAATGAAAATCGCGAAGGTTCATAAATAAGTTTTACTATTCGGAATCCCTGACTGAGTCAGTACACTTTAAAGGCTCCATATGGAGCCTTTGTATCAAGTCTTTGACGTAGCGGTGAAACCCCGCGATCAAAAGCCATAGCTTTGTTTGATTGGATCGCAGACTAGTTTATATTTAGCATCCGCAGCTTCTTTGCCGGCAAATTCTAACATCGCTTCTGAATAACCCATTGCAGTGCCGAACTCTTCCATTATATAAGGATCTTCTTTGACACTCACTGTGCGATCTTTCGATAGCTCGACAATAAACTTAGCGTAATCTTGGTCTTTATCTAAGCCTGCCGCCCAACCAAAACAATGAGCCGCATCTTGCTTAGGGAATTCGTTAAAATCTTCACCATTCACTTCGGCTAAAACAGCACCCGAAACAAGTGCTGTAAGTAGTGACATGCTAGTAATTAATTTTTTCATATTGCTTATCTCGAATATTGAATATGAAGGTATCTTATTGCGAGCGCTATGAAATAAATGTGAACATATTTGTTATTATTTTCAAGTCATGTGACTTTTGATGTAACTGTTTTAATCTCTTACGAGCAAAGCATCGATTTTAAGTATAGCGTGTTCATAAACAATCTTGGGTCGGTAATATTGCTCAACATGGCTGGTGTTGGTAAACAATCGTCATCAACGTAGTCGACATAGTCTGCCGCCGAATCAAAGATCAAAATATCCAAAGCCAAACGATCCAAGCCATATCGGCCTCGGTGGATCATATCCGCTGAAAAAACCAATAAGTCACCGGCGGCTAATGTTATCTGCTTACCACCAGAGATGTCATCGCTGCTCACTTTGCCGTTTTCTTCTTGGCGAACATTGTACTCTTCTTCGTTGTCCCAACGCTTGTGTGTGCCAGGGATAAGTTCCATACCTGGCTCATCAAAAATGGGCACTCGCAGATGCAATACCTGGGTTTCCATGATGACTTTCATTTGGTCATCAACGTCGTAGTCGTATTGACAGTCACGATGCCAGAAGTCTTTTTGTTGCGGATTTACCGGGTTGAAGAACAGCTGTGTATTCATGAATGCTGGCTTGTTCGGAATCACCGCATCAACTACGTCCATCACTTGTTTCGAGCTGATGAAGTCGAAAAGCACGCTTCTATCGTCGGCAGGCAAATACTCGCTTCCCGTAATTAAAGACGAGTTAAATGCTTCTTCTTTATAGAATTCTTCGTTGTCTGCTTTCCATGATTCATGGAATTTCAGCACGACTTTTCTAAGCGATGCAATTTGAGCTTCATCGAAATAATTTCTGATAACAAAGTAACCATGTTCGTCGTAACGGTCACTTAATTGTTGGCTGTTTTCTACCACTGATTACCTTCGTTCATTCTTTGCTGTGTAATAACTAGGGGCTGTTGACCTTTCGTGGTTAAGTTTTGTTCGGATGGGGACGCCTAGTCAAAATCGTTTTAGGCGCGGCGAAGAGTATGTAGCCTAGTCATTCTAAGCAAATATTCTTCAACAAAGCATAAAACGATTTTAGCCGAACCCTTCGGGCAGCTCTTGTGGTTCATTTCTACTGCGTTATCGGCTTTTCATGTAGGCCAGCTACACGTCAAAGCCTCTTCCTTGTATAAATTTTCCACAATATGCTGCAAAACCCAGCTCGAAAGGTCAACAGCCCCTAGAGATTTCTTGGGCGCATAATGCCAGACAGTCGCCATTCAACCAAGTAACGAGTGCAGAAGCCTGTAGATTCCGTGATGCTATGAAGCCATGTGTGGACGAGTTTTACATGCCTATCCAGATCATGTACTCATGCGACAAGAATCTCTGCATATGTGATCTATCCCTTATTTTATAAAATACAAAGATTCATATAGTGAATGTTTCTTTGGTTTGTATGATTATTAACCATGTTGTGATTTGGTTTGCGTATGGAAGATAGAAAATCATGGATGGTTTTTCGCTGGATATGAGAACACTTAATTTTATTATTATTTTGTTCTCTTTCATTTACTGTATTGGCTTATTGTTATTTCAATTCACTCAACAGCCAATTAAAGGGCTTTCAATCTTTTCCATTTCAATATTTGTTATCGGAACTGGGCCGTTGATGTTGAGCCTAAGAGGGGAGTTCCCTGATTGGGTCACTGTTATTGGTGCCAATATGGTCATTGCGCTTGGTTTTCATCTTGCCTTGTATAGCTTATGTCTGTTTCGAGAATACTCTCTCAAATGCACCTACCTCAGTAGTCTAATGATGTTGGCTCTTTTGCCATGTTTTATTTACTTCACGTTCTATGAGCCTTCCATCAAGGCTCGAATTATCCTCATTAGTTTATATCTGGCTTTTGTGACTCTTTGCACTGCCTTTGCGGTATTAAAGGGCCGGCGTGATGACTTGACTCTAGGTATTCGGATGATGGCCTTGTCATTTACGATATATGGCGGGTTTATGGTTTTTCGAGTCGTGGTGACACTATTCTCCGCTGAGCTCCAGGATTTCATGGCGGCCACTCTCATTCATCAACTTGCCTTTTTAGTGAGCATCGTTCTTATTGTGTCGATGAGCTTTACAATGCTTTGGCTGATTAATGCAAGGTTGCTTAGTTCTATTCACGAGCTGTCCTACAGCGATCCTCTAACGGTACTGGGAAACCGCAGAGCATTAGATGAGATAGTTCCAGTTATCATGAAGCAGGCGGAGACTGCGCCTGTCAGTGCCATTATGATGGATATTGATAACTTTAAGTCGATTAATGACCAACACGGACACATTGTGGGTGACCTCGTCATCAAGTCTTTTGCTGAAATGGTTCAAAGTGCGATAAAAACATCACCCAAAGCCAGTGCGTTTCGTTTTGGCGGAGACGAGATAATGATTTTATTGCCCAATGTTAATTTCCTACAAGCACAGGCTATTGCTTGTAAGCTGCGATTGTCTATTTCAGAGATCTCAGCAGTGCAAGGAAATGAGATGTTTCTGACGTCGAGTTTTGGTGTTGCTCAGCTTCACCCACATGAGAGTTGGAATGGGTTTATTAGCCGAGCCGACAAAGCGTTATATCAAGCGAAAACAAACGGTCGCAATATGACTTCAATTTGTCCTAGTCATATTAACCAACTCGCCACTGCTTGATGATGACAGATCTCTAAGCGTTAGTTTGATGCGGGCACTAGTTTGATGCGGTCCACTGTTTTGACACGGCCATTATATTGTTGGCTGTGGCGCTGAGTCTGTTTTTTGGCTTTGCGTTAACTTCTGAGGAGGAGTGGCTTCAGATTCTTCTGCAGACGTAAAATGCTTATCTGTTAGCGTAACGGTCATTGCTTCATGTTTCACCGTTATGGTTGCCGTTTCTGACTGGGCTTGGCTTGTAGTCACAGGTTCAGCGAATGCCATCATGGAGGTTGTGAAAATGATTGTTGCTAGTGCGATTTGAGCGAGTGTTTTCATTGGGCTGTATCCTATTGGGTAAGAGGGAATTACTAATAGCTGATACGTGCACTATAAAAATTATCTGGAGGTCGTTCTTATCATTTTATGCCACCGTAAAAATTATACGGTGGATGAATGTTTTGCTTGGCATGATTTGCCCGTTCTTATTTGCCAACGCCCAAGCATGACGATGTTCAACTTACTGCCACATCACCAATACCGCTGCGATAGAAAGCAAAATGAGCGCAAGAATGTCTTTGCGCGCGATGCTTTGCCCCAACCAGAAATAGGATATCAACACCATGAAGATCACTTCGACTTGCCCGAGTGTCTTTACGTACGGCACGGCTTGAAGCGACATCGCGCTAAACCAACCCAGAGAACCGATAACACTCGCTAGGCTTGTCATCACGACCAGTTTAGATTTCTTGAATATCTGGCGCAGCGTGTCTCGCTCTCTGAAAAAGAGATACGTACAGATAATGCATGTCTGAAGAGTTATCACCAGAAACAGCACCCAAGCAGCGCTGTGAGGGAAGGGCAGCCCTATGCTCAAGCTTGCTTCACGTACCCAAAGAGACGTTAAAGCAAAAGCGGTACTACACGCCATACCTAACAAAAATACTTTCGGAGACAAGCTTCGCCAACCAGAAGAACTACTCATGATTAGTACGCCTAATGTTCCGATAAGCACGCCGACCCAACCTGTTAGTGTCAAAGCAGTACCAAAAAACAATACGGATAGCACAGCAGATACGGGGGCTTCACACTTGGCTAAGCCTGCTCCTATCGCATAGTTTTCGAGCTTAAATAACATCACCATTAAGCCCGTCGCGAGGATCTGCATAATGGCTGCTGCAATAATGTAGAAAACAAAATCACCCGAAAAATCAGGTGTGGATACTGGCTTCCATTGATAGAGGGCGCACAGATAAATTAAGGCGATTGGGCCTGCCCAGATAAAACGCGCCAGCGTCACACCAGCAACACTCATGGTGCCACTTAACTTGCTTTGAAAGGCATTGCGCCAAGATTGGCTGAAGGCTGCGAGAAGAGTAAAGGCTATCCAACTAAATGACATGACGCTTCCGTATGTTATATAAAATTATGATTATATTAACAAATTTAACCAATAGAAGAAGGGGCTTGTTTGTTTATTGAGCGTCTATTTTCAGGCGATAGTCTATTTGGGTAAATCAGAACTTTGTGCGAGCTAACTTTTGAAGGGGCAGCTCATTGAACTTCAACACAATATAGCTAGCCGCCTCAAAAAATGGGCTCTTTTCGGTTCTTGAAATAGAACAGTGCGCTGATCGTAATGAACAACAGAGTGAAGTAATAGAAAAACGAAGACAGTGAAGCTAAGAAAGCGAGGTTCTGTTCTATTTCTTGTTCGGTGTAGCCCTGAGACACCAGTTTATAGTAGTAAGCGTACAAAATGCCGATCAGCCCATATCCGAGATTAAACATCAGACCTTTAAAGCTGAGAACCGTGGCTCTGTTGTGCGATTCGGTCTTTTTATTCAGGTGGTAGCTAATGAAAATGTTCATCGTCATGATAATAAAAATCAGCACTAGTGCTGGAATAACCCCGTAAATCGTCCAACCTAAACTGATCCAGTAATAAGTCGCCATGCTTGCTAAACCCATGACCACAATGAAGGTTTTAGGCTCCATACTCTCTGCTAATCTTCGGCTTTGCCCTGCCAAGATGATCTTAAGCAAGCTGATACCCGCACCAATAAAACCAAAGTAGATAATTGGAATATCAATGGCTAAGTAGTATTGGCTGTTCATGGTTAGGAACATTCGCGAGGTGTGTTCGAATAGGCTGTAGTAGAGCAAGATGAACAGCACGTAAGGCGTAGCAAATACCCACTTACCCGCATCGATCGTCAATTTAAGACTTGAGATGGTGGTTGCCAATTTGGTTTGGTCGCTTGGCATCACCTTTTTCTCTTCGCGCATATTAATCGCGGCATAGATAGCGATCATCGCTACAAACAGGGTGGCGAACACAGGAATACGCATCAGATCTTTAGTGCTTTCTGGTTCGGCTAGTCCAAGGAAATGAAAGATGTTCGTCATAAAATTCACGTCGTACATCGCCGCACCAATTAGTGTGACAAAGATACCGACCGTTGAGGCGACACGAAGCTGGATTTGCAGCACTCGCGGCCACAACTCTTCATTGCCTTGTTCTTTTAAGGTGTCGTAAGCCAATGCCTCGTCGGCGCCGCTGGCCAGTGCCATTGCTAAGCCACTGAGTATCCGGTTAATCAGAAAGACAATGAACACCAAGTCGGGGTTTCCGGTTGGCACTAGCGCTATCATTGCGATCTCAACAAACATCACAATCGAAGACAGCACCACCAGTTTCTTGCGGCCCAAGGTATCGGCGAACGCGCCCGACGGCACTTCAGCAAGTACAATAGTGGCTGCCCAAACTACATTGAGCATCGCGAATTGAGAAAGGGTTAGCCCGTAATCTAAATAGAGTAGGGTGAATATAGGGTAGTAAAAACGCGCAAAGTAGCTGCTTCGAAACATTAAGAAGTAGCGGACATTGGGAATGTTAAGGATCTCTTTGAGCGTCATGATAATTTCAGTATTTTAGATAACACATCATTATGTATAACCCTTTTACTCTTTTAAATCATGGAATTGTTGCCAAATCCCTAAAATATCTGATTTAGGTGATCTTCGAGTTCATGGTTCATAGTGGGTTATAGGTTTCTCTTCTTCAAATCACTTCCCCCCATTCATTTAGTTTGTGCTGCTCGTTTCAACTTGCTTGACTGATTTTGGTGCAAGATCGAACTTCTACAACGTCGCTCTCGCATTTACATCTTATTGTATGATTTAATTGTTGGTAGTAATGATACGCAATGAATCCAATGTAATTGAGGAAGCGAGCATGATCTTAGAGTCATTCAGTCTGGAAGGTAAAGTAGCGATAGTGACTGGCTGCAACACGGGGCTTGGGCAAGGTATTGCATTAGGCCTAGCGGAAGCTGGTTGTAAGGTTGTCGGTGTTAACCGAACAGAACCTGAAGAGACTATTGAGAAAATGAGTGCAGCAGGTCATTCGTTCTTAAACGTGAGTGCTGATCTTCTCGATCAAGCGTGCATTCCAGAGGTTATAGAGCGCACTTTGGCTGAGTTTGGCCAAGTCGACATTCTCGTGAACAATGCAGGAATTATTCGCCGCCAAGATGCTATTGAGTTCTCAGAGCAAGATTGGGATGACGTAATGAACGTGAACACCAAGACTGTGTTCTTTATGTCTCAGGCTGTTGCAAAGCAGTTTAAGGCTCAAGGAACTGGCGGAAAGATCATTAATATTGCATCGATGCTGTCATTCCAAGGTGGCATTCGAGTTCCTTCTTATACTGCCTCAAAGAGTGCAGTGATGGGAGTGACACGTGCGATGGCGAACGAATGGGCGCGCGACAATATCAATGTGAATGCGATAGCACCCGGTTATATGGAAACGAACAATACTCAAGCTCTGCGTGAAGATGCTGTGCGCAATCAAGCGATTCTTGAGCGTATTCCGGCTGAACGTTGGGGTAAACCGCAAGATATCGCAGGTCCTTGTGTGTTCTTAGCCTCATCAGCATCGGATTACATTAACGGCTATACCATTGCTGTTGATGGTGGTTGGTTAGCTCGTTAACTGACCTTGTAACAAACACGGTTAAGAATTTTAAATTTGCAGCAATCTTGCAGGAGAACATAAATGAAAATCGCACTAATGATGGAAAACAGTCAGGCAGGTAAAAATGCCATGGTTGCAGCTGAGCTAGAGTCAGTGGCGGGTGGCATTGGTCATGATGTTTTTAATCTAGGTATGACCGACGAGAATGATCACCACTTAACGTATATCCACTTAGGTATCATGGCGAGTATTCTCATCAACTCAAAGGCTGTGGACTTTGTTGTGACGGGATGTGGAACAGGGCAAGGTGCTTTGATGTCATTGAACCTGCATCCGGGTGTGGTTTGTGGTTACTGCCTAGAGCCATCAGATGCTTTCTTGTTTAACCAAATCAATAACGGTAATGCTCTCGCTCTCGCTTTTGCTAAAGGCTTTGGCTGGGCAGGTGAACTCAACATTCGTTATATCTTTGAAAAAGCGTTCACAGGCGAGCGTGGTAATGGGTATCCACTAGAACGTGCAGAACCACAGCAACGTAACGCAGCAATTTTGAATGAAGTGAAAGCGGCGGTGGTAAAAGATAACTTTATTGATTCTCTAAGAGCAATAGACCAAGAGCTCGTGAAAACAGCGGTTGGCAGTGAGCGTTTCCAACAATGCTTGTTTGATCATTGCCAAGACCCAGACATTGCAGACTACGTTCGTTCACTTTTAGATTAAACCTATCAAGGTCTTACCCGGTTATTAGTGAAGATAGAAAAGAAAAAGAGGAGCTCTGAGGCTCCTCTTTTCTTTTACTCTATGAGCCTGTTAGTTTTTAGACGCATAGATAAATGATCTGTGATTCGCTCTAGATGATCAGTCCACACGCTTAAAGTTAGGCAGTAAGGTTTCTGGCTGCTGCGCTACAAACGCTTTACTTGGTGAGTAAGCGCGGAAGTAAACAAACCAGTTTTCATCTTCTCGGGTTTGCACCCAATTCGCTTCATTTACACCAGCAGGCTTAGTTGGCGAGAAGTGGAAAGTGTAATTGCCTTGCGCATCTTTAACTGTCCCTTCAATGTTAGAACCCACGTCGGCACGCTCAATATCGTTGTCGATGATGGCGCGGTTCTCTACGTTGTAGACTGTAATTGTCCAGAACAAATCGGCGAAATTTACATCCCCGTCTAGCGTCAAAGTATAGTGGTTACTGCCATTTAGCCCTTTGCCATTTAGCCCTTTGCCATTGTCGTCACGGTAGTTGTCTAGGTAGATCTGACCCCAGCCGCCATTTTCAAAACCGTGCATTGCGATGTCGTTAGTGACAGCTTCATAGAACCAAGCTGCGCGTCCATCGAGGTCCATACCATAGTGACGGTCTTGATTTGGTGTTGAAGCCGTAGCTATTTCCCACGAATTCCCTTCTTTACCGTAAGCCGCATGTGGTAGACGTTCTGTTTTGTTGAAATCGATATTCTTAACCATAGCTTCCCCCATGATTACAGCTTGTTCTAAGATGTCACGCTGCTGAGCTGATGGGGTAAATGCTTTGCCTTTTTCAATACCTAGTGGGCGTAACATGTCGTGCATTATGCGATCGCGCTCTGCCACAGGTTCGGCTTGGATCGCTTCATTCAACGTCTCCCAAAATGCCATACCACGTGGGTGCTTAGCATCGTCACCACGTTCAGGGAAGTTCACGCCTTTGCTACTGAGCGGCTTGCCGTTAAGGTCAGTAATTTTTAATGCTTCTAAGTCTTTCATACGTTGCTGATCTGACTTAGCCATTAAGCGAACACCCAAGAAAACATTATTGGTATCAGACTCAAATACTTTCGCGCCTTTTGGCAAGTTGCTCGGCGTTTCAGAACCTCTCGCTTTTACCACGTAGACACCCGGTTCGGTCATCTGAGAAATACCGATTTGCCACATGGTGTGTACCGCGCCACGCAGTTCATTTGTGGGAATTTCTATAACAACGGGCTCTTTCTCTACGTTAAACCAAGTAATCGCGTAAGGAGTAGAGGTATTGTAAGTTAAACCTCCTAGCTTAGATTCATGAGACTCAACATAAGTAATTTGACCATCCTCTGCACCCATGTTGGCATAGGCTTGTTTCCATGCGTAGTTTGACACCAAAGGCACAGACCAAATGTAAGCTTGTGACGCGCGTTGATAGTCCATCAGTTCAAACAGTTTTGCAGAGCTTTCTTGTGTTGGAATGCCATGAAGAAAGTCGGTTTCGAAAGTAAAGTCACCTGCTCGCGTTTGGATCGTTTCTGTCGCATCACCGTTGCCTGCTATCGCTGTGGCTGAAAACAAGGCTGTTACAGAAACTAGCATGGCAGCTGAGCGTAATGGGCAAGTGAAACTACCGACAAAGGCTTTAGATATCAAATTCATAATGTGTCCTCAAAAAATCAAAATTATTCGTCAAAACGGGAATGGCTCGTCGAACAGAAATCATTGGTTCAAACTGAAAGAGCTCATCCAAGCAGAAAGTGACTGCTTAAAACTGATAGTTAAATTCGATGCGGTGATCACCGTCTTCGATACTGGTGTTTTCTGTCCAATTTGCAAAATAACGAACGTTCGCCCTTGGGTTAATCTGGTAGCTCGCAGCAAACTCATGTGCGAGTACAGAATCACTGCCCTCGAATCCATAATCTTTGAACGTTGATGAACCAGACATCGTGCCTAAATACATAGGGTTATAGTTCAACCAAATCTTGTCGGTAAGTTGCATTTTTGCGTACATACCCGCCACGTAGAAAGTACCGTGCATGTTGTAGCGGTCGCGAAGTTGATCCGTGTCGAGGTTGCCTCCAGAGCCTTCAACCAACTCCTCACCTGCAGCAACACCAACACCCGCAAGCGGATAGAAGTTAAACATGCCCATTTGTGGAAGAGCCTGTATAAAGCTGTATGACGCACTACCTTGATTACTATCGAAATCCCAAGACATATCGACTTGTGTGCCTCGACCATTGGTTAAGTCTACGCCGAAGTTTCTGAAACGAATCGAATCGATACTGTCATCTGCGCCTCGGTTATTCCAACCAATGGCTTCACCAGCGATGCCTTTGACTTCGAAGACATTCATACCCATGGTCGTATCGCTACCAGTGTCATAGGTTTGCCCGATTTTCAGGTTTAAGCCTTTGTCTGTGTAACCGAAGCCACCTTGTGTATAGACGGCTAACGGGTCTGACATATCTTGAATTTCGGCTTCTTCCGCGAAAGCGACACTTGCCAGAAACAAAGGAGTTAGAGAAAGGATTGAACGTTGTAATAACATAGATGCCTCATAAATTTATCTCACTACATCCGTGTACTGCGTGAAGGTGAGGTAACTATACAAAGTGGACATCGTTAAGTTAATTCATATAAACTTAACCATTCGTTAAGTATTGATTTATGGTTTGGGTATGAAACTGAATAATGTCGATTTGAACTTATTGAAAGTGTTTGTGGTGGTGTATCAGGAAAAAAGCTTGCGCAAAGCAGCTGAAAAGCTGTTTGTCTCGACACCAGCGGTAAGCCAAAGCGTCAAAAAGCTTAAGGAATCGTTAGGTGAAGAGCTATTTGTTTTGTCCAATAAGCAGTTTCTCCCGACGCCTTATTCTGATGAACTGTATCGACGTGTTTTTCCATTATTGGACGGGTTGGTCACGGCGATAGAAGAGGGTAAACAGTTTACTCCTGCCGAACTAAGCGAAGACTTTAAGATAGAGGCGAACCCGCATCTTTTGCCTTGGTTAACACCCTCTCTGTTTCATCAACTCTCAGATGAAAGTCCACTTTCGAGGTTGATTAGTCATACTAGCTCCCAAGATTCACTGGAAAGACTGAAGAGTGACGAGATTGATTTTGTTATTCACTTTGAAGCTGAAAACCTGCCCGCCGAGATTATTGCTGTGCCTCTCGTGACCCTAAAATTTGTATTGGCAGTAAGAGTCGACCATCCTTTTAAAGAGGATGTAGCACAGATCGATGATTTGTTGTCCTTTCCATTTGCTCATGTTGACCTTGCTTACTTCGATCAAAACAAACACTCGCGATTGGAAGAAGAAGTTTTAAGCCAAGGTAAATCGATTAATATGGCGCTTCGAACGACGTCAGTTGTTGGGTTAATAGAAACGATTAAGCATTCCAATATGATCGCACCCTGCATGCCTCCGGTGATCGAACAGCACAAGGGAGTATTGCGCTCGATTGTGATTGAAGGATTAGAAGAAGATGCAGAGAAAATGGAGGTATTTGCCTATCTTCATAAGAAAAACCAACACTCTGCCAAATACAAATGGTTACTGGATTTGATCGAAACGGCGATGGTTGAAGCCAACCATCAGTAAGCGTTAACTGTGATTGTTTTTATTGATTCAATGAATTGACCAAAAAATGCCCTCAATACATCTCTTGAGGGCATTTTTTATTAACTATTAACTATTAACTATTAACTATTTAACCATTGATTCGCTTAACCGTCCGCAGTCAGCTATTCACTTTCTGTTTCTTTGGAAGCGCTTGACGCCCAGCCTTTCTCTAGCCAGTTGTCCAGAACGTGTTGCAGTGCCTTCAAAGAGGTTGGCTTCTCTAGGCGACCATCCATCAGTTTGCTGATCATATCTAACTCGTGTTGTCCTGATTCGCCAGACAAAGCAATGATTGGCGTTTGAGGTGAACGCGCCTTGATAATTTGGCTTGCGTCAAAACCATTCATTATCGGCATTTGTACGTCCATTAAGATCAAGTCGACCTTGTGTGTTTTGAATAGTTCGACGGCATTCTCACCGTTTTTGGCTTGTAAGCTATTGACGCCAAGTCGACTCAGGTACATTTGAACAAGCGTGCGTTGTACTTCTTTATCATCGACGATAAGCACGGTTGGAGCCAAATGATTCCCTGGTGTTAGCGTGCTTGTTGGTTCTGAACTTTGCGTTTCTGGCGGGTTATTTGGCTTAGCTTCAGCGTTGGTTTTGTTTTCAGTTGCAGCTTGGTTACTTTTCCAACCATTGAAGTAAGGCGTACGAAGCGCGTCTGCTTTGGGTGCATTGGGCACAACAGGGAAGTACAGGTGGAACTCAGTAAACTCGCCAAGTTTGGAATGGCATTCAACTTTGCCACCAAATGAACGCATCACACGTTGGCAGTAGCCTAAACCTAATCCACTACCACCGCTTTTTTGGTAAGAGAAGAAGTCATCAAAGATCTTATGAACAATGGCTTCGTCAATGCCGGGGCCTGTATCACGGAATGTGAGGACGTTCTCGTAAGCCCCAGTTTTGGTGCTGATCTCAATTTGGCTGTCTGGATAAGAGTCAAAGTAGTAGATCGCGTTACGTATCAGGTTGAAAATAACGAAGTTGAATAGGGTTTCATTCAGTTTTGCCACAAAATCAGCATGTTGTGGTAAACGAATTCGCTCAATGATCTTCTCGTTCTCAAAGCCATAATGGCTGACGGCTTGATCCACGGCTTTGTGGATAGAGGTCATGGTGATTGGTCCATGCTCGGGTGAGCTATCACTGACTTCTCGCAAGATGATATCAATCAGCTGTCGACCACGTTGAATCGCAGCTTGGCCGTTCTCAATATCAAGTAGGATCTGTTTCGCTGGTGCTTGATTATCAATGTGCTGTTTTAATAGTTCAAATTGCAATTGCACTTGAGCCAGTGGGTTACGCATTTCATGAGCGATTGAGTTAGCAAGGGCACGGCTTTGGCGGATGCGTCTATCGGCTTCGATAGTGCTTTGTACTCGAGTTAACAAGGTTTGCAGGGCAGAGATCTCTTCGTTAGAGAACATCTGATCGTTGCTCTTATGTGACGATACTAACAAGTGCGTGACCGATTTCCCCTGACCAAACAGAGGCATCACCAAGGCGGTATCGTTGGAGCTCATCTTGTCATACAGGGCTTTGATTGATCGCTTGGCTGGTGCAGTGTAATCAAGCTCCTGAGACAACTCATCGAACACTAAAACGGACTTGTTAGTAGACAGATAATCTTCGTAGAAGGTTTCGTTGTAGTTGCTGTTGACTAGACGTAGCTTATCTTCTGGAATTTGCAGTAGGCTACCCAAACGACGCATTGCATCATCAATTGATAGCTTGAAATCCTCTTCTAGCGCGAGGATCTGTTGTACTGGCGTTTTCTTGTTTCCGTAGATAAAGAAGGAGGCGTAGTCGCCCATGCGTTTGTAGAGTATATGCCAAGTGATGCCTATAACCGCGCAGATCGGGATAGCAATGAGCCATTGGTTATCGTCTGTCAATGGGATAAATATTGCGCCAAAAGGTATCACCGAAATTGCACACACCAACAACGTATTTAAGCTCATATACGCAAGGTATTTCACGCTATAGAAACGAGAGGTCAGTAGAGCATAGCCAACGAACAACATCTCACTGATCGACAAGGCTGGTGGCAGCCAAGTGAGTGAGAAGTCGCGGATGAAATAGGCAATACCAATATGAACTGTTGCAGTAGACAGCATGAAAACCAAAATGCCTGTAATCATGTAGTTGGTTTTGGCTAATATTAACTTGCTACTGTTGGCACGCATGGCCACGAGGTTGAGTAGCGTCAGGATAATTAAGCTTATTACTCCTGTAAAAAAGTACGGCGTGTACGGGCCAAACTCAATAACGAACTCGCTTGGGCCAGCAATCGTGACATGTTCAACGGTTAATCCCGGACTTAAATTGATAAAGAAGGAATAGACAGTCAGTGTGACAAAAATGGCTTGTTGCCACGGGTGAACCTTACTATTACGTTGTTCGGCTGCGAGTTTACACGAGAAGTAATAGGCAAAGGCAAACGCACAGAAAGAGGCTAGGTTGGCCAATTTTGCTGCGTATACGGCGGCTGAGGCCCCAAGTTCTGGTAATAAGTCGGTATGGAAGTAGGCGTTACTGCAGATCCACGCAACAATACAGATCGAATACGCGATGTAAGGGGCATGGTGTGTTCCAATAATAACTTTGTTCTTTTGTCTAAGGCGATAGCAGTAGTAGAGTAACCACATCACGACGATGGCTACAGTTGCAAGCAGTGTTATTGCTTTCGCATAGACTATTGCCTCTAGTCCGAAATCAAACATGTTCATTATTTTCTACCATGCTGTGTTTTTATTTTCACGAAGACAGCGTCTATAGTCATGAAAGTTGACGCGACCGAATGCTAAAAGCATCAGTTCAATATTCCATAGACCGCGGTAAGTCTGTAAGTTATTTCCGTTCAGGTCACAAGACCCTAGTTGTAAATATGCTTTTGGTCCGATTGCTTTGTAAAAGTTGAGTATCAAAGGTTGGTCTATAATGGTGAAGCCCATTTTATAGCCTGTTTGATACAGTAAACTAAGCATCTTTTTTTGAGCAAGATAGAGGAAATAGAGCTTTTGTTGAGTCTTGCCACTGACTGTCAGACGCAGTACTTCACATAGGGCGTGTTTAGCCGACAATTGTAACTGGAATTGCTGGTCAAATTCTGGCAGAGAGTAACACTTTGACAGTGTAGGCGGTGTGAACAGTTGTAGCTTCGCCAGTTCGTCGTAACCGTGATTGGATAAACAGTAGTGCCATTGTTCATTGCTGAACGGGGGTGCGTAACTTAGCCAAGTACCATTCTTAGACCAGTCTTGAATCAGCGCGGAGGAAACCAGTGTCGGAAAGGCTTCATCAACTGGATGTTTGAGTAGAATAAAATGCTTACCTGACTGAGAAAGGTGCAATAAAGGCAGCATCTCAAACCATTTCTCGCCCTTGATGAACACCTCAAGATTGCTTAAAGCAATGGCATCGCTGATTGACATTCCTTGTGGGTGACAGGGTGTTTGCACTACAAGTTGAGCATCTTCGATGTGTTCAACGATTGCACCGTAGTAGGCACTATCTTTAATGGGCAGATCAACAAAAGAAGGGGACTTGGTGTTCAATGGTGATTTTGCTTTGATTGCGGCAATTTCACATTCGCACCAAAAATCTAACCAATGCATGTAGCACTGGCCTACGGCCTGCTCTAGAAGAGCAACCTCTGCAGATAGTGTGTTTGGATAGCGTTGAATCAGATCGCGGTAGTCCATCACCTCAAACAATACCGAATAGCTCTTGTTTTGATGTTCAGGGAAAAGCAATTCTAATTGGCTTCTACGAGATTCAGTCACGCTTTGGAAAAGAGCAGTGCGCTCTTGCGGCTGATAGGTACTGATGACGAGCTCTATCAGAGCTCGCTGTTTTATTTCGATAGACAGACTGCTAGCCAACAGTGAACCTAAAGACGACGTTATTTTCATTTGATCAACCGAACCTAGCCTAGGTTTATATAATTATTTTTATTTGATCTGCACTATCTACAGGACAATGATTTTAGGTATATTTTGAAGTTACGTACTTTGACCGAGCCAATCGTAACTTTACTTGTGTCCTTGGTATGAGGGGTAAGTTGCATAATCGAGCGAGATTTTACTACTTGAGCTCACTCTTAACAACATAGGCTTGTCATATCTAAATCAATTCAAGATGAATTAAAATATATTATTATCAATAGCTTATGCTATATTCTTCCATTTTTAATCCAAGTCGTAGTTAAGTTGAGCATAAACTTTTGAATTTATAAAATAACGTAAAATATCTATTTTTTGAACCAACCTCATAAATCATATGCAAGTAAATTAACCTTTTTAGTTGTAAGGAATATAACGGCGACCCTAAATATACAATTAACTAATGAGTGTCGTATGTCTCATCCCCGTTTATTCCCACGTCATCGTTTGGCGCTTGCTTGCATGATCGCCAGTGTTTCTAGTTTTTCTTTTGCCGATAATCAATGTGATGTTGCTGATCTTCAACAGGCATCTGATCTCGCTTCTTCAGTTTCAGCAGCAGACAACGCTTGTTATAGCGCTTGGTTCTCGGCAGATGAAAGTTCATTGAACAATATCTACAACGAAGCGAGCTTAAGCCGCATTCAATTTACGCTGAACCTAGAAATTTCCCGTTATCGAGGCGAACCTGAACAAGCTCGCAGGCTAGAAAACCTTGGTGAGTTTGTTCGTGCGGCTTATTACGTTCGCTATAACGCGCAAGCACAAGACTTCAGTGAAGCGTTGAGCCAGCGGTTTGCTCAGTCAACCATTGCTTTCTTAGCTAACCCTAATGCGTTAGACCAAGGTCGTGAACAAGTTGGCGCAATGAAAAGCCTGACGCTAATGGTTGATAACGTAAAGCAACTGCCACTCACAATGGATGCACAACTTGCGGCGCTGAGTCACTTCAATAGAGAGACCGCGCAAGACTCACAATGGGTCGACGGGCTAAACAATCTGTTTCGAGCAATGGCTGGTCACGCGGCTAGAGATGATTTTTACGATTATATGGCGAGTCATACTCAGCATATCGATACACTTGCAGCGTTCGCTCGTGATAACTCATGGGCACTGGATACTGATGCTGGCTTTCTTGTTTATAACGCAGTCCGTGAAACAGGTCGCGTGCTTGCAAGCCCAAACAAAGAAACTAAAGACAAAGCGTTGCGAGTTATGCAGCAAGTGATGGCACAAAACCCGCTTGGCAGTGAGCACGACAAACTTTGGTTAGCAGCGGTTGAGATGATGGGGTATTACGCTCCTGAAGGCTTAAACGGATTAAATCTTGAGCAAGCAAAACGTGATTTAGCGATGCGTGTTCTTCCTAATCGTCATGAATGCCAAGGGCCTGCCATTATTCGATCTCAAGACTTGAGTGCGTCACAAGCCATTGAAGCGTGTGATGTGTTGGCGGCCAAAGAAGCACGGTTTCATCAAGTGGCGAATACGGGCCAACAACCTGTCGCCAACGATAACAACAACCGCGTTGAAGTGGCGGTATTTGGCAGTAAAGGCAGCTACACCGATTACTCTGCATTCTTGTTTGGAAACACCACCGATAACGGCGGTCAGTATTTAGAAGGAAACCCTGCTGAAGTGGGTAACGTGGCACGTTTCGTGGCTTACCGTTACGCCAATGGCGATGACCTTTCTATTCTCAATTTAGAGCATGAGTATACTCACTATCTCGATGCGCGCTTTAACCAGTATGGTTCCTTTAGTGACAATTTGGCTCATGGTTATGTGGTGTGGTGGCTAGAAGGTTTTGCCGAGTTCATGCATTACCAGCAAGGCTACGATGCCGCGATTAATTTGATTGCTAGTGGAAAAATGAGTCTGTCGGATGTGTTTGCGACCACTTACTCCCACGATTCTAATCGTATCTACCGATGGGGTTACTTAGCGGTGCGCTTTATGATGGAAGAACACCCGCAAGATGTTGAAAGCTTATTGGCATTGTCTCGTTCTGGTCAGTTTGCCGAATGGGCGCAGCAAGTGAAAGTGTTTGGGCAACAATACAATGGTGAGTTTGAGCGTTGGTTAGAATCTGTCTCAACCGAGCCTGAAATACCAAACCCGGATCCGAACCCAGGAGAGCCAACTGATCCCACCGAGAAGTTCACGGTGCTTGTCGCGAACCAAAGCGTGGTGCTGAGCGGAGAGGCGTATAGCGAGCAGTTGTTTTATGTTGATGTGCCAGAAAACACCAAGCATTTCGAGGTTTCTATTGAAGGTCATGCTCTAGGACAAAGCCAAGGTGATGCTGACCTTTACGTGAGTTACAACAAACAGGCGCATTACTTTGATTTTGAATTCAGCCAATATGGTAACGGCAGCAATGAGCATGTGACGTTTGAACCAGAGGCATCAGGTTATATCAAACCGGGACGCTACTACATGAGTATTGCGGGACGTACCGATTTCAATGATGTGACACTGTTAGCTTCGCTAGAAACAGAAACGCCAACACCACCAACACAAGAACAAGATGATTTAACGCCTGTAGTATTGGAATCCGGTCAGGCTCAAGTATTGACTGTGCACCAGCGACGTTATGCCGCGGTTTATGTTCCACAAGGCGTACAAGAGGTTCGTGTGTGGTTGAACGATAAGAATACTGAGCAACCAAATCGAGGCAACGTCGATCTGTTCGCCAGTCACTCATATTGGCCAACGGCAGGGCAACATGACTATGCGTCTGATTACCGTGGTAGCAATGAGTACCTACAAATCCCTGTAACAGAAGAAGGCTATGTGCACTTCTTACTCAGTTCAGAACAGCGAGGGGATGATGTCGAGATGTTGGTGTACTTTCATTAAGACACTAACCTCAATGGCTTTTTATCATCAATGATATTTAAGCCATTGAGGTAAAAAGCTGAGCATGAGTGCTCGGCTTTGTTTTTCTGACAGTGTTCTGTGTTTAGGGGATTGTTACAGCATAATTTCTGATGAAGTGATGACATTCGAGGTTTAAGCTTGTCTGCATATGAAACATCATTACGGGTAACGCCTCGTGAATGACAGAGGTAGAGAGAATTTATGAAGAAAGTACGATTAACATCATTACTTGGAGTAGCAACCTTGTTTAGTGTCGCTGTGTTAGCAGGATGCAGTCAGAAATCTGAGGTTCCAGTTCAATTACAAGAGAATGCGAATCCGATTTGTAGCACTAAAAATCTGACGGGTGGTTGGTCGCAAAGTGATATCACACCACAAGCTAAGCAAGCGTTAGACGTCGTTCTTGGCCAAATGAACACCTCTGCTAAGCTCAAACAGATCTTGAGTGTTCGAACTCAGGTTGTCGCGGGTTTGAACTATGCTATCGAGTTTGAAATGGATAACGGTGAAGTGTGGAATACCGTTGTGTATCGCTCGCTACAAGGTGACATTGAAATGACGCAACCTGCACAGCAAGGTCGTCTGTGTCTATAGATTAACTGGTCCATAAATTAACTGGTCTATTGATTAACTAGCATGTGAATAACTTCGCACATAAAAAATGGCTCCTAATTAGGAGCCATTTTTATTCTACTTAGAGGCGTTTTTAAACGTTACTAGTTTGCCAATGCGGGCTCCGATAACTCTTGAACACAAGCTCTGCTGATGTCTTCATCAATGTAGGCCATCCCAAGTTTATTCAGATAGTCCATACGATCGGCTGTGCGAAGCTCGATGTCGGGGCCTGCAATGTTGTTCTCTTGATAGATCTCGGAGAGGTGAGTCATGAATTGCTCGCCAACACTCATCATCAACAGGCTCATTGCGCCTACATCCGGTCTGACTTTTGCTTGTTGTTTGTCAGATAGATTGACGGCTAACACGATAGGTTGTTCTTCACCCTCAAAACGAGTGCTGCGCTCGCGAATGGTTTGCTGAGCCCAGTAATACGCCAGTTCTTTGCTCTGGGTGAGAAACACTGGTTCAACCGATTCGGTGTAGTTGTTACCGATGGTCGCCATGGTTTTTGAAGCGGCTTCATTGAGCGCTTTGTCTCCAGAGCGCTTAAGCCCTTGACCTTGAATAGACGCGAGTAAAGCTGAAGATGTGCCGTGATACCAAGTATCACCCGTTGCGAAACCATTTTCTGATAACAGTGTTTTTGCATCTTGTAGGTGTGTCGGTATTGAAGTCATAGGCACTCTCAAAAAATAAGAATCTCAACAAATATGAATCTGAACAAATATGAATCTGAACAAATATGGATACAGTTAGCTTAAACAGAAGTTGTTCGGTTAACCGTGGTGTGGAACACAAATCTGAGGCTTTGAGATAAAGCTGGCAGTAGTAGCTTTATCTCAAAGCCTTCCCCCGGATCTTACCTAAGCAAGAGAGAAGGGCGGGGGAGGCTTTAGTCTTAGCGATTAATCAAATTGATTCGATGTATTCGCTTCACCTGCTGCTTTTAGTGCATTCTCACCAGCAAAGTACTCTTTGTGGTCATCACCCATGTCTGAACCAGACATGTTTTGGTGTTTAACACATGCAATGCCTTGGCGGATTTCTTTACGTTGAACATTCGCAACGTAACCCAACATGCCTTGGTCACCGAAGTACTCTTTCGCAAGGTTGTCAGTAGACAGCGCTGCAGTGTGGTATGTCGGTAGTGTAATCAAGTGGTGGAAAATACCCGCTTCACGTGATGCATCGGCTTGGAATGTGCGAATCTTCTCGTCAGCGCTTGCAGACAGTTCCGTTTCGTCGTATTCCGCACTCATTAGGTTTGCACGGTCGTAAGCTGATACATCTTTACCTTCTGCTGCCAGTGCATCGTATGCTTGTTGACGGAAGTTTAGCGTCCAGTTGAATGATGGAGAGTTGTTGTATACCAGCTTAGCGTTAGGGTGAACTTCACGTACGCCATCCATCATCTCTTTGATTTGACCAATGTGTGGTTTCTCAGTCTCAATCCAAAGAAGGTCAGCACCTGCGTTGATTGCTTCAATACAGTCGAATACACAGCGGTCTTCACCTGTACCTTCACGGAATTGGTATAAGCCTGAAGGCAAACGCTTAGGACGAACTAGCTTGCCGTCACGGTTGAAGCAAACATCACCTTCAGCCATATCAGCAACATCGATCTCTTCAACATCTAGGTATGAGTTGTAGATATCACCTTGGTCGCCAGGTTCTTTCACCACTGCGATTTCTTTTGTTAGACCAGCACCTTGTGAATCGGTACGAGCAACAATAACGCCGTTGTCGATGCCTAGTTCAAGGAAAGCGTAACGAAGTGCGCGAAGTTTTGCGTGGAAGTCAGCATGCGGAACCGTTACTTTGCCGTCTTGGTGACCACATTGCTTCTCATCGGCTACTTGGTTTTCGATTTGTAGACAACATGCGCCTGCTTCAATCATCTGCTTAGCCATTAGGTAAGTCGCTTCTGCGTTACCGAAACCAGCATCGATATCGGCAATGATTGGCACTACGTGTGTTACGTGGTTGTCGATTTTGTCTTGGATTCGGTCTTGTAGATTCACATCGCCAGCTTCACGTGCCGCATCTAGTTGACGGAATAAGCCACCTAGTTCACGAGCATCTGCTTGGCGTAGGAAGGTGTATAGCTCTTCTACTAGGCCAGCAACCGAGGTTTTCTCATGCATTGATTGGTCTGGAAGTGGACCGAAGTCAGAGCGAAGTGCCGCGACCATCCAACCTGAAAGGTATAGGTAACGACGGTCTGTCTTGCCATCAAAGTGCTTTTTAATCGAAATCAGCTTTTGTTGGCCGATGAAACCATGCCAGCAACCCAGAGACTGAGTGTATTGAGAGCTATCTTCGTCGTAAGCCGCCATGTCTGCACGCATAATATCTGCCGTGTATTGCGCAATATCCAGACCTGTTTTGAATTTGTTTTGAGCTCGCATACGGGCTGCAGATTCAGGGTTAATTGCATCCCATGGAGCACCAGCAGCGCTTTTTGCAACTTCAATCTTTTCGATATCTTGTGTAATTTGCGACATAACTATTCCTTAGTTTCACGTGGACATGTTGGCCAATTTGGCGAGGTCATTTGATTTGGATTAAATCTAACCATGGACAAAGAATAACCATGTATGTGATAATTTTGTTAATTTATAGTTATTATGTTCGGTATTTTTCTTATGAATATTGCTCGTGTAGACCTTAATTTACTTGTGTATTTAGACATGTTGCTGCGTGAAAGAAACGTAACGCGAGCAGCAAATCAACTGGGTATTACTCAGCCAGCCATGAGTAATGGCCTACGCCGATTGCGTGATCTGTTTGAAGATCCGCTATTGGTGAGAACCAGTGAAGGGATGATACCGACCGAGCGAGCACATAAGTTGCAGCCATTGATTCGAAACATCTTGGTTAATGTAGAGAAGACACTGCAGCCGACCACGGAATTTAATGCAGAAGACAGTGAACGCGTGTTTCGTATCATGGCAAGTGACTACGCTGAGTCGACTATTATTCAACCCCTTCTGAAAAGGTTAAGCGAGATCGCGCCGAAAATACGACTGGATATCATGACGCCAAGTGACGTGAGTTATCAGGATGTAGAGCAAGGTACCGTTGATATAATTATCAATCGATTTGACGATATTCCACAGTCGTTCCACCAGATGAGCCTTTGGCACGACGGGTTCTCTTGCTTATTTAGCTGTGATAACCCGATTGCCGATAACTTCGATATTTTGTCTTATCTAAAGGCGCAACATATCTGGGTAAGTAAGACCGGAATGGGAACCGGAGTTGGGATCAACCCAAGCGAAGCGCAAAAGCTCGGTTGGATAGATGAAGCATTAATGCGCATTGGTAAAACGCGCAATATCACGGTGTTTACTCGACACTATTTGTCGGCGATTCTCTTCGCACAACAAAAGAATCTGATCCTGACCATTCCAACCAAAGCGGCTCAACTGCAGCGCAATAACCCTAGATTGTTGATCAAGCCTGCGCCATTTGCGATTGAACCCTTTGAGGTGAAGATGGCGTGGAGTCCATTGTTACAAACCAATCCAGACCATCAGTGGATGCGTCGCTTGATTAAAAGTGTCGCTAATGAAATCGAGAGTGGCGTGACGGAATAACACAGTTTGTAAGGTATTTTTTTTGTGAATATCCAGTATAACTGGCATAAATTAGCTAAATTTATGTCCGTTGCGTAAGTTTAATCTAGTAACGTGAATTTAAGCTAGTAACGTAGATTTAATGAGTAGTCATCAGTTAGTTTGAGAGAGATTTTATGAGCAGTCGTATTCAACAGGGAAGCTTGAACATTGATAGCACCCTCTACCAATTAATTAATGAGCAGGTCATTCCTGGAACAGGCATTGTCGCTGAAGACTTTTGGCAATCATTTGCAACGATCCTTGAAGACTTGGCTCCCAAGAACCGCGCACTGCTTATCAAGCGTGAAGATCTTCAACATCAAATTGACGTTTGGCACCAAGAGCGTGCGGGACAAACGCTAGATGCGGCCGAGTACAAACAGTTCTTACAGCTGATTGGCTACCTAGTTCCTGAGGGCGATGACTTTCAAGTAACGACTGCCAGCGTTGAGCCTGAAATTGCAACACAAGCGGGTCCGCAGCTTGTTGTACCTATTATGAATGCACGTTTTGCACTTAACGCGGCCAACGCGCGTTGGGGCAGTTTATACGATGCGCTCTACGGAACCGATGTCATCAGTGAAAGTGACGGCGCGGAGAAGGGAGGAAGCTTTAACCCGGTACGCGGTGCTAAAGTGGTGAGCTACGCTCGAGGTTTTCTTGATGATGCTGCACCTCTCAACGGTGTCTCTCATAAAGACGTGACCAAATACAGCATCAGCAACGTCAGCATTGGTAATACACTGACAGCGACCTTAGACAACGGCGAAGAAGTCACTCTGATTGATCGCAACCAGTTCATTGGTTACCAAGGTGATGCGAGTGCCCCTTCAAGCATTCTGCTTAAGCACAACAATCTACATATTGAAATTCAAATTGACCCAAGCGCACCAATTGGCAGCGTTGATGTGGCTGGTATTAAAGATGTGCTGGTGGAATCGGCACTGACTACGATTATGGATTGCGAAGACTCGGTAGCAGCGGTTGATGGTGAAGACAAAGCATTGGCTTACCGCAACTGGTTAGGCTTGATGAAAGGTGACCTACAAGAGTCGCTAGAGAAAAACGGCAAAACCATCGTTCGTAACCTTAATCCAGACCGCCAATACACTAGCGTGACGGGCGGTGAGATCTCGCTGAAAGGTCGCAGCATGTTGTTCATACGCAATGTGGGCCACCTGATGACAAACCCTGCCATTATTGATGCAGACGGTAACGAAGTCCCTGAAGGCATTATGGATGGCTTGGTCACCTCGCTAATCGCAATGCACGATTTAAAAGGGAACAGTGCTTACCAAAACTCGACCGCGAACAGCATCAATATTGTTAAACCTAAGATGCATGGTCCTGAAGAAGTCGCCTTCACTAATGAACTGTTTGGTCGCATTGAAGATGCATTAGGGCTAGATCGATTCACGATCAAAGTCGGCATCATGGACGAAGAGCGTCGTACTTCGGTTAACCTTAAAGAATGTATTCGAGCGGCTAAAGATCGTGTTGTGTTCATCAACACAGGTTTCCTAGATCGAACGGGTGATGAAATTCACACCAGTATGGAAGCGGGTCCGTTTGCTCCTAAAACACAGCTGAAAACCATGACTTGGATTGGCGCATACGAAGATCAGAACGTTGACCTTGGCTTAGCTTGTGGCCTGCAAGGTAAAGCCCAGATCGGTAAAGGCATGTGGCCAGAGCCGGACAACATGGCCAAGATGATGGACGCGAAAATCGGACATCCTCAAGCGGGCGCAAATACAGCTTGGGTTCCTTCTCCAACTGCCGCGACTTTGCATGCTCTGCACTATCACAAAGTGAGTGTTCCTAGCCGTCAGAAAGAGCTTCGCGAGCGTGTGAGAGCGAACGTTGACGATATTCTGACTATTCCGCTATTAGGCAATCAAAAGCTGACCGCTCAAGATATCCAAAATGAATTGGATAACAATACGCAAGGTATTCTTGGTTATGTAGTGCGTTGGATTGACCAAGGCGTCGGGTGTTCTAAGGTGCCAGATATTAACGATGTAGGTTTGATGGAAGACCGCGCTACGCTGCGTATTTCGAGCCAACACATTGCGAACTGGTTACGTCATGGGATTTGTAATGAAGCCCAAGTAATGAAAACCATGAAGCGCATGGCCGCAGTAGTTGACGAGCAAAACGCTGGCGACCCGAGCTACCGTAATATGGCACCTGACTTTGAAAACAGCATTGCATTTTCAGCAGCGTGTCAGTTGGTATTCGAAGGCTGTGCTCAGCCTAGTGGTTACACTGAGCCAGTACTGCATGCTATGCGTCTAAAACTGAAAGCGCAGGGATAGAGAAGCAACCCAATAACAAAAACAGAGAATGTAAAATACTAAAAAAAGAAACCCCCTTTAACCGAGCCCAAGGTGCCGCGCTTTTATAGCGCGGCTTTTTTTTGATTCATTTTTGTGGTGGGAAAGGTGGAAAGTGGGGCAGGTTAGTGATCACTAAGACTTAATTATTTCCGAGCCCTAATCACTGCCGAGCCCTAGTTACTACCAAAGCACAGATACTTGATATCCATGTATTCATCAATGCCTTCTTTAGCTCCTTCGCGGCCAATACCTGATTGCTTAACACCACCGAAGGGCGCGACCTCGGTTGAGATGAGGCCATCATTAATACCGACCATACCGTACTCAAGTGCCTCTGCGATGTTCCATACTCGATGAATGTTCTGACTGTAGAAGTACGACGCTAATCCATAAATGGTGTCGTTTGCCATCTCAATAAGCTCTTCGTCTGTCTCGAATTGCATCACAGGAGCGACAGGACCAAAGATCTCTTGCTGAACAATGTCCATGCTGTGTTTCACATTTTTAAGAATGACAGGCTGAAGGAAAAGCCCATCAAGCTCTTGAGTTGGCGTCACAGGTGTCGCGCCTTGTTCTACCGCTCTCTCTATTAATGCTTGGATGTTGTTCTTCGCATTCTGACTGACAACAGGACCAATGGTGACACCCTCATCTAAACCGTTACCAATCTTAAGCTGCTGAACCGCTTGATCGAATTTAGCCACGAACTCATCGTACACTTTACTGTGAACGTAGAATCGGTTTGCACAGACACACGTTTGTCCCGCATTGCGGAATTTCGACGCCATTGCGCCTTGAACCGCCGCGTCGATGTCTGCATCGTCAAACACAATAAAAGGTGCGTTGCCACCGAGCTCCATTGAGGTGCGCTTGATGCCTTGTGCGGCTTGAGCCATCAAGATACTGCCCACTCGAGTCGAGCCTGTGAAAGAGATTTTTTTGATCAGTGGATGAGAAGTGAATAGGGTGCCAACTTGCTCAGGGCTTTCACCAAGAACGACTTGAAGTAGATCTTTCGGGATACCCGCTTGATAAGCCAGTTCAACCACAGCAAACGCAGAAAGCGGTGTTTCATCTGAAGGTTTTACGACAAAGCTACAACCAGCAGCTAGGGCAGGAGCTGCTTTACGAGTGATCATTGCAATAGGGAAGTTCCATGGCGTAATTGCACACGCGACTCCAATAGGCTGCTTGATGGTCACCAAGCGTTTGCCAGCGACTGTGCTAGGAATAGAATCACCATAAGTACGCTTGGCTTCTTCTGCAAACCACTCAATAAAGCTTGCGCCATACACGACTTCGCCTGTCGCTTCTGCTAACGGTTTACCCTGCTCAATCGTCATGATTCGAGCCAGATCTTCTTTGTTTTCAATGATCAGTTGGTGCCAACGGTGCAGTGATGCAGCACGAGATTTAGCTGGAACCTTGGCCCACTCTTTCTGTGCAACATGAGCACGTTCAATCGCGTTTGCTAACTCTGCTTGTGATGAAATAGGTGCGTGTCCGACGAGTTCACCTGTCGCTGGGTTTGTGACTGCAACTGCGTTGTTCGCTTCTGTCACCATAAAAGAGAGTAAGTGCTGGTTCTTAATGTTTAGCATCGTGATTCCTTTGTTGTGATTACTTTAGACGTGTTGCTTATATGCGGGTTGGCGAGTGTTCAAATGACTTCGACCAACCGTTGATTGGTCGAAGATTGTGGTCATTAGTTCGTTAATTCATTCGTGCTTAAGTTGTTGCTTTCGAAGCGATAGCCACTCGAAGCGGTCTAAGAAAATGACCTATTGTTGATTCCAATTATCAGACTCTATTTTCGCTAGCGCTTTTGCGGCTTTCTGAAGAGCGGGTAGGTACTTTATCGCTTCATCAGGCTTGACTCGAATTACAGGCGCTTGTATCGCTAGGCCGAGGTTTGATTGACCCGTAGATGACGGGATCAGCACGGCGATACAGACTAAGCCCGGCAAAAATTCTTCGTCATCAATCGCAAAGCCTTGGATTTTTGCTTCTTCGATGTCTTTCTCTAACATCGAATAGTCTGTAATGGTGTTCACGGTGTATTGAGTCAGTGGCACATTTTCAATTAATCGTCTGCGCTGTGACTTAGACATGTGCGCCAAAAACAGTTTTCCGCTTGCAGAGCAATGCACTGGGACGCGAGAACCTGGGTGTAGATGAAAACGAAGGGGTGCTTCAGTTTCTGCGCGATCAAGATAGATGATCTCGCCACTTGATAGCGCCGTTAGGTTACAGCTTTCACCAACTTCTGCTCTCAGGTTTTCAAGAATAGTGCGTCGGGCACTGTGCATGGTGCTATTCAACAATAGGTTTTCGGCAAGCTTTCTGAGTCGAATACCTGAGCTGTAGTGCTTCTCATCGCCGTCTCTTTGAATGATGCCTGCCGCTTCTAACTGCTGAAGCATTCGGTGTAGCGTAGGTTTTGGCAGTCCAGTTTCTTCGACTAATCCTTGAAGAGAAATAAACTCGTCTTTTTGCGCTATCACCTCTAATAGTGCAAAAAGTCGGAGAGTCGGTGTATCCCCTTGAACTGGTGGTGTTTCTGTTTGCATATAATGATCCATCCTTGCGATATGTCTATGCTTAAGAGTGTACATACCAAATCATTAATCTTCAATTATCTGAATAAAATTTGACCTTTTTTATTATTCCAATAATATAAATATAAATTATGGAACAATTAATCTCAATAAATGGAATTTAAGATGAAGGCGATTGAACGGATTATTGATAAGGCTCACTTAGATCGTAAGCGAGTGGTTTTGAGTGAAGCTGAGGACCCGCGAGTACTAGCAGCCGCAAGAATGGCGATAGACAAACAGCTCGCTCACATCACCCTAGTAGGGGATGAACCAGCGATCATCGCTGCTGCAGAATTACATCACATTGATCTTGTGGGCATTCATATTGTTTCCCCACAGGCGTCATCACTCAAGGAAGTGCTCGCTGAGCGGTTGTATACATTAAGAAAAGCGAAAGGTATGACTTACGATGATGCGCTAGAGCTGGTTCTAGACCCACTCGTTTTTGCCAATTTGATGGTCAGGGAGGGGCTGGTGGATGGCACCGTTAATGGTGCGGTTTATACCACGTCTGATGTTGTGCGAGCTGCGCTTCAGATTATCGGCCCTGCGCCAGACAGTGAATTGGTGTCCAGTTTCTTTCTGATGATGCTGTGTGAGCCTTTCCATAATCTTAAAGGCGGCATGATTTTCAGTGACTGTGGTTTGGTGATTAACCCTAATGAAACCGAGCTAGCATCGATTGCAGTGGCCGCATCAAACAGCGCTCAAACGCTACTGATGGAAGAACCTAAAGTCGCAATGCTGTCTTTTTCGACCAACGGCAGTGCCAAGCACGAATCGGTCGATAAGGTTCGTAACGCGGCTCAACTCGTGAAACAACGTTGTCCCGGAATCGCCGTCGATCAGGATGTTCAACTCGATGCCGCGATTGTGACTGAGATTGCCGCGAAAAAGCTGCCAGATTCAGAGGTGAAAGGTCAATCGAACGTGTTGATATTTCCCAATTTAGAAGCCGGTAATATTGGTTATAAGCTTGCGGAAAGGTTAGGTGGGGCAGTTGCGATTGGTCCACTATTACAAGGGTTGAATCAACCTGCGAATGACTTATCAAGAGGGTGTAACGCACAAGACATCTTTAATGTGATCGCGGTGACCGCAGTGCAAGCACAGCAAGGGAAAGTGTCTGACTCTAAGGCTGATACTGAAGCTGAGGTTGAAGAAAGACAAGAGTCGACGTTTGATTTTAGGTATTAACATCTCGCTCCTGAATCTAGCACTCAAATTCGCACTCATATCCAACCCCCAAACAACCTAATTAGGATAGCTAATGGAGTTACCTGTTTTACTCGCCATTCTTACCACTATTGCGGTGGGTACCTATTTTCAAACTGTCACCGGATTTGGCCTCGGTATCATCGTGATTGGTTTAACGGTTAGCCTTAATCTGGTTTCCTTACCCGTTATAGCCGCTGTGGTCAGTATTGTGACCTTGTTCAATTGCTTGGTCGCATTGATGGGTAAGCCACTGCTTGGGGAACTCAAGATTCTGGTGGTGTTGGTCATCGGTATTATTCCCGGCGTTTCGATGGGGGTGTACTTGCTGGACGAGTTAAGCGATTCGGCAACGCATATTCTCCGAGGACTATTGGGTGCGATGGTGCTATTCGCAGGTTTGAGTTTTATGTTCAAACCTAAAACCAGAAAGAACCGTTCGGCAACGGTAACTTTCCTTGTCTCAGGCTTTAGCTCTGGGTTAGCGGGTGGGTTGTTTGGGATGGCAGGTCCACCGATTGTTTATCATCTTTATCGGCAGCCTTTTACGCTCGATCTGGTGCGAAGCACACTGCTGATGGTGTTCGCTTGTACGTCGATGTCGCGTACTGTCAATGTCTACGCAGCAGGCGACATGGAACAGAGCATACTGTGGTTATCTGCTATTGCTGTTCCCTTGGTGGCGCTTGTCACGATGTTTGCTCGACGCTTTCCACCACCGCTGTCTAATGATCAACTCAGAAAGTTAGTGTTTATTGTGTTGATGTTGATTGGTGGGTACTTGATGGCGGTCTCTGTATGGTCGTTGTTTTTGGCTTAGAACGTTTTCTTTATCAAAATTATCTTTCAAGGAGGAGGGCTTGATTCTCGTTTAATGCTTGATGACACCCTCCTCACTGACACGTCAGCGCTTTAGCATTTCAAAGATGTTCCTACATAGCCCGAACAAGCAGCTCTCTTGTACGTCCAAGGTAATGTTGTTGCGGTAATATGGGCTCAAATCCACTCCCATCCCCACGCCATGAATCTCAATTCCGTTTTTGGTCGACTCACGTTCAATGACTTGTTTTAGGTGGTTATCCAAATAGAACTGATCGTTGGCGGTGCTGGTGGCGGTATCCATTGGGCAGCCGTCTGAGAACACGATCAAAACCTTTCGTTGAGCAGTGTGCTGTTGCAACCGCTGGCTAGCGAACTGCACCGCTTCGCCATCAATCCCTTCTTTAAAGATGTCTGCTTTACGAAGACTCGCAATGCCAAGGCGAGATCGTCTCCAATGCGTATCAAAATCCTTAAACACGATGTGCCGAACTTCGTTCAAGCGCCCTGGGTGCTTTGGTTGGCCTTGTTTAAGCCACTGTCGATAGACCTTGCCACCGTTCCAGTTGTTGGTAGTGAAGCCAATGATCTCAAATGGGATATCAGCCAATCCAACGGATTGGAGAATGGTGTCCATCAGCAGACTTAGCTTGTGACTGTGCTTTTGCATTGAGCCTGAGCAGTCCATCAAAAACGTGATGGCACATTGATGAGATGCACCGATATCAGGTTGATAAAAGACAGTACGATCCAATGGCGAAGTGATGAGCTTGGTGATGGTAGTGGCGTTAACAATGCCTTCTTCTAAATGGTCCTGACGTCGGTTCCTCTGTGGCGTGGCAACAAAACTAGTGAGCATAGCGGCCAAACGGCGAGTGTTTACTTGTCTCGCCATGATGTCATCGGTGAGTTTCTGTCTCAATTCGAGTAATAGGGCGCGCCTGACGAGTTTGTCTGCTGCGATGAATTGATCAAATTCTGAATTAAAGACCTGATAATTCGCGCCCGAAAGCTCGAACACCTTACTACTGCCTGTGATGTCAGTATCGACGTCTTGATCTTGAATGTCGCCATCAACGATAAGGGCAAGCTGCGCAAGGATCTTGATGTCTTCTTCAACGGTTGGCGTGGGCGAGTTATCGCTCTCTTGCTCTTGGTTGATGAGTTCTTGTGCAAGGGCTGCCAACTCGTTGGCGCAGTGTGCAAACAGTTGTTGGTCGGCTCGATGTTGCTTTAAACGTTTTAGGCTGTGCCCAAAAGTAGGCACGATGCCGGCGCGAGTCGATTCAATGGTTTCAGCGATAGGCTCAGAAACGGGAACACCAGTTAAACGGGTGTGGATGACTTGCATCAGAGTAAACAGCAACATGCCTATTCGTGATTCGGTAAAGCCATTTTGATGATATTGGTCGCTCCAATACGCAAAGTTGAATTGGATACTGGTGGTCACGCCTTTTAGATAAGGCGGGACTTGAGATTCAATTCGGACCTGTTCGCAGAAGTCGTAAAGCAGACGTTCTATTTCGTTTTGAGGGCGTAGTGAATAGTGGAGGTCAGCGTCTGAAAGCAATAATCGCAGTGCCGATGAATCGATCTTGCCCTGCATCGATAGCTTGCTGTTTTTCAGCTCGTGGCGAGACACAAAGGTGAGATCGTTAGTATGTGCAGACTGGTAATAACAGGGCCTATTGCCTTTATAGAGACGTTCTCCTCGATAGTTCAGATTGAGTTCGCCACTGATTGCTCTGGCGACAGACACACCAATATCGAGGATCTTTTTCTGCTGAGAAGAAACATTGGCCATGGTTTACGACTCCGAGTGCGAATAGTTTTGAGTATGCGTTTCCAAGGCTTCACCAAAGCAACGGAAATAGTATTCGCTAACCAGTTCTTTCTCTTCGTCTTCACAGCGATTCAAGAATGACAACCTAAATGCCGTCGCTACATCGTCGAATATTTGGATGTTTTCAGCCCAAGTGAGCACCGTTCGCGGAGACATCACAGTCGAAAGGTCGCCAGCCCGAAACCCGTTACGCGTTAATCCTGCGGTAGCGATCATTTTCTCGACCAGTTGTCGGCCACTTTCATTATTCAGTTGCGGAAGCTTAGATAACACGATTTTGGTTTCATGTTGTGGGTCTAAATAGTTGAGCGTAGCGATGATGTTCCATCTATCTAACTGACTGTGGTTAAGCACTTGAGTACCCGAATACAAACCTGAAAAGTTACCCAAGCCAAGCGTGTTGCAGGTAGCAAACAGGCGGAAAGAAGGGTGAGGTGTGATCACTCGGTTTTGCTCTAAAGAGGTGTACTTTCCGTCTTGCTCTAATAACTGCTGAATCACAAACATCACGTCAGGGCGACCAGCGTCGTACTCATCTAACACCAGTGCGATGGGTTGTTGAATGCTCTGAGGAAGAATGCCTTCTTTAAACTCTGTTACCTGCATTCCGTCTTTAATGACGATGCTGTCTTTACCAATGAAATCCAAGCGACTTAAGTGTCCGTCTAGGTTGATCCTCAAGCATGGCCAGTTCAATCTCGCGGCGATTTGTTCAATGTGAGATGACTTGCCCGTTCCGTGTGTGCCTTGAATCAGCGTGCGACGATTGGAGGTGAACCCTGCCAATATAGCCAGCGTCACTTCAGGATCAAAACAGTAATTTGGGTCGACTTTCGGCACATATTCACCTGGATGTTCAAATGCCATCACCGTTAGGTTGCTGTCTATGCCAAAGCGTTCTTTCACACTTACCGGTTGCGTTGGTACCAATTCCGCCTCTTTCATCATATTTCCCTTTATATAGCTCATCACTTGTCGCTGCTATCGCGATATGTCATCGATTATTAACAGCTCCGGTTAAGTTAACGGCACTTTTTGTACGAAAAACTACCAATAATGTGATCCAGTTTTATTAATTAGAATGAATTGTTCCAATTTAATATAAAAAGTTGACGCGCAAAAATTCTACTACTAAGGTGAAAATGAATTCGAAAAAGAGACAATTCATTCCGAAAAATGAAATTTTGGTTAACTCAAGGAGAATGGAAGAATGAGCGAGCAAGAAAAACGTACGGTTGTTTCCGGCACAGTAACAATGACACCATCAGAAGCGTTCGTTGAAACTATGGTTGCTAATGATGTTACCGATATGTTCGGCATCATGGGGTCGGCATTTATGGACGCAATGGATATCTTTGCTCCTGCTGGCATTCGATTGGTTCCAGTAGTACACGAGCAAGGCGCTGCCCACATGGCAGATGGTTACTCTCGTGTATCTGGTCGCCATGGCGTGGTTATCGGGCAAAATGGCCCAGGTATCAGTAACTGTGTAACAGCAATTGCAGCTGCGTTCTGGGCACATAGCCCGGTCGTAATTGTGACGCCAGAGACAGGCACTAAAACAATGGGCTTAGGTGGTTTCCAAGAATGTAACCAGCTTCCAATGTTCCAAGAGTTTACTAAGTATCAAGGACACGTAACGCACCCAGATCGTATGGCGGAATACACAGGCCGATGCTTCGACCGTGCGATGAGCGAAATGGGTCCAACTCAGCTAAATATTCCTCGTGACTACTTCTACGGTGAAACTCAAACTGAAATCCCTAAACCCGCGCGTTTAGACCGTGGTCCAGGTGGCGAGAAGTCTCTGAATGAAGCAGCTGACCTGATTGCTGAAGCGAAATTCCCAGTCATCATTTCTGGTGGCGGTGTGGTCATGGCAGATGCAGTTCAAGAGTGTGCGGCATTAGCAGAAAGACTGGGTGCTCCTGTTGTGAACAGCTACCTACACAATGACTCTTTCCCTGCTAGTCACCCATTATGGTGTGGTCCTTTAGGCTACCAAGGTTCGAAAGCAGCAATGAAATTGATGGCTCAAGCGGATGTGGTTATCGCTTTGGGTACACGTCTTGGTCCATTTGGTACCTTGCCTCAACATGGCATGGACTACTGGCCGAAGAACGCGAAAATCATTCAGATTGATGCAGACAACAAGATGCTTGGTCTGGTTAAGAAGATTTCGGTTGGTATCTGTGGTGATGCGAAAGCAGCTGCGGTTGCTCTATCTGAAAGATTGGAAGGTCGTGCACTGTTGTGTGATGACAACAAAGGCGCTCGTCAAGACACAGTCGCAACAGAGAAAGCACTTTGGGAAAAAGAGCTTGATGAATGGACACACGAACGTGACTCTTTCAGCTTGGATATGATTGAGGAAAACTCACACGAGACTCCGTTCTCTGGTGGCGAATATCTACACCCACGCCAAGTATTGCGTGAGCTAGAAAAAGCGATGCCAGAAGACGTAATGGTCTCGACGGATATCGGTAACATCAACTCAGTGGCAAACAGCTACTTACGCTTTGAAAAACCACGTAGCTTCTTTGCTGCAATGAGTTTCGGTAACTGTGGTTACGCATTCCCGACCATCATTGGTGCGAAAGCAGCGGCACCTCATCGTCCAGCTATTTCTTATGCAGGCGATGGTGCGTGGGGCATGAGCTTGATGGAAACCATGACATGTGTTCGCCATAACATTCCAGTGACAGCCGTGGTATTCCACAACCGTCAATGGGGTGCAGAGAAGAAGAACCAAGTCGACTTCTACAACCGACGCTTTGTTGCCGGTGAACTTGAAAACCAAAGCTTTGCAGAGATTGCACGAGCAATGGGTGCTGAAGGTATCACGGTTGATAAGCTTGAAGATGTAGGTCCAACCTTGCAAAAAGCCATCGACATGCAGATGAACGAAGGCAAAACAACCATCATTGAAATCATGTGTACTCAGGAGTTGGGCGACCCGTTCCGCCGAGATGCACTATCAACACCGGTTCGTTTCCTAGATAAATACAAAGATTACGTATAAGTCATAGGAAGTTTGTCCGGCCACAGAAATCTCGAGAGTGTTAGAGAAAGTGCTATCGAGAACGTGGTCGGGCAATACCAACGGGTATTGGCAAAGGACTTAGGTGAAGAACGTAAACGCTTAGTTCAATAATTTCCAGTTAAACATTAGAACACTAATTAAATGTTCATTAGGAAAATAAGTGGTTATAGCTATATAAACTTTGTTACTCGTTATTATTAATCGACCATTAACTCATAGCTACTTAGTGAATGGTTCTAATACTGATACTTGTTTATGAAGATATATACTTATTATCATTTTAGGAAAAAATACAATAACGATACTCGTTGACTATTGGTCAATCGTTATTATTGGTTGATTTTTATAATCGATTGATAGGGTTGTTGATATTTGGATTTTACCGGATTTAAACTAAGTGAATCGTAGTATGCATGTTGTGAAAAATAAACATTATATAAGCTCACTCGAAGACCTGTATAAAATAATCGATTCACTTATTACAGAGTGTAGTGGGCATCGTGGTTTGATTTATAACGTGTGTGATTATGAAAATAATAACTTGATGCCAAGCTTAGGTCGCTCAAATCGAAAGAATATTCGCCGTGTCGAACAAGAGCTTCTTTCGACCGTGAGAGTTTATGGCGGGCATTCGTTGAGTGCACACGAGATAAACGATTGGTTATTGATGTGTTTAGCCAAGAAACAGGGGTTTCCAACCCGTTTACTTGAGTGGACAGATAACCTGGTCAATGCGTTGTGGTCTGTGTGTCATAGCCAAAGCAAAGATTGTATCAATATTATTAAAGCCATTGATTATCATAAGGTTAGTGTTTTTAACTCACCATGTGACCTGAATAGAACTCAGATATTCAATGTGGCTGATTGTGATCAGCAAGAGCAACGAAAAGATAAGTGGTATTCCATTCACCCATTTAAGGAAGGTGGCAATGATGCCATTCAGCCTTTGTACGATGAGAAAGAATATTCAAACGGTCTAGTGTCCGTTCATATTCTTCCATCAGCGAAAGTAAACCTGATAAAGGAATTAACCTCCATGAATGTTTTAAATGAACCGACAGAATATATTGAAGAGAAACTGGCTGATTTGAAAAATGAAGCCCATGTAGATAACAATCAAGCAATTAATAAAGGTGAGGGTAATATCGAATTACAAGTTAATACTCATGATCGCCAGCTTGAGCAGTATGGCCGAAAGTACCATCAAGATTTTGACTTCGACTAAAGTCTAATATTTCTACTGATTTTATTTAGAGCTCATATAAATCTAGTGATTACGAGATAAATAAAATTAGAACACCAATTAATTTATAAAAAGATGAAATCTGTGAGCTTAAAGATTGTTTATAAAGTAACTCGAAGTTAGAGTGGCGAATCTTGTTATCAAGTTGTTAAATTTTCACAGATCTAGTTTAAACACTCTAATAAAAAAGTGGCGCAAAGCTACTGAAATTTAAACCAATAACGAAAACATAAAGGATTCTGGAATATGAATATGAATATGCAAACCAATGCAACGACATTCGTGCTGGAAAACCAAGTCGACACCGCCTTTTTACAGTCTTTTAGTGATGCATGGAATAACCATGATATTGAAGCGCTAATGTCGTTTATGACCGAAGACTGTGTCTTCCACACCGTGGCAGGAGAAGGCGAACTTGGCAACACTATCGAAGGGTACGAAGCCGTTCGCAATAGCTTTGAATTGGTTTGGCAGAACTTTCCAGATGCAGCCTGGAGCGACCCTGTCCACTTTGTGTGTGGCGACCGCGCGGTAAGCGAATCAACGTTCTCTGCGACTAACCCTGATGGCACTGTCATCGAAGCTCGTATGGTTGATGTGTTTACCCTGAAAGATGGAAAAATCAGCGTAAAAAATGCCTTCCGTAAAACACGACCTCTTTTGACTCCCAGCAATACTCCCAAGAGCTAGACACGAAATCGCAACCCGTTCACGTGTTATGACTAGGAGAGTCGAATTATGAGTTTAGTAATGGAACAACCGGCAGCCGATGTGCCGCCAAAGGTGAAAAGCACCCAAGCAAAAGAAAGCACCCAAGCACAAGATAAATACGATCCAAAATACGATCCACTTAAAGACAAGAGCCCAGGTCACGGTAAGGAATACGCCCCGACTTATTGGGTAGATACCGCAGGTGCACCACCTGAAGATGATGGCCCAATTACATCGGATATGGATGTCGATGTGGCGATAATCGGTTCAGGCTACACAGGCCTAAGTACCGCGATACACCTTGCTGAAATGTACGGTATTAAAGCGATTGTGATTGAAGCTAACCGTATGAGTTGGGGCTGCAGTACCCGAAATGGTGGTCAGGCTCAGTGTGCGTCAGGACGTTTGAAGCGTTCTCAGTGGATTGAACGTTGGGGGCTCGAAACCGCGCTAAAAATGCACCGCGAATGCATCGATGGCATGAACACGTTTAAGTCTCTAATCAAAGACATTGATTGTGACCCGCAGCCGGGTGGCCACTTATACGTTGCTCACCGTCCAAAAGTGATGGCAACACTCGAGAAAGAAGCCAAGTTGCTGCGTGACACCTTCGATTACGACGCGCAGATCTTAGATGCGGAAACCGTAAAGCGTGATTACGTTGGTGACCAAGAAGCGGCAGGCGCAATGCATGAGCCAGAAGGTATTGGCATCCATGCAGGGAAACTGGCGTTTGGTTATCTAAGAAAGGCGAGAGCACTCGGCGTAAAAGTTCACCCCGCAAGCCCTGTGATGGGTTGGGAAACACGTAATGGTGTGCATTACCTAAAAACACCAGGTGGTGTGGTTAAGGCTCGCTCTGTTGGTGTTTGTACCGGTGGTTACACAAGCCAAGGTTTGCATTCAGAGCTTAAGAATCGCCTATTACCTGTACTTTCTAACTCGATGGTGACACGTCCGTTAACTCAAGACGAAATTGCCGCGTGTAACTTCAAAACCAATCAGGTGATTACTGACACCAGAATTTTGCGTCATTACTACCGTTTGTTACCCGATAACCGAGTGCAGATCGGTACACGCAGTGCCATCAGTGGCAAGAATGCACCTGAAAAGAAATACGAAGACATGTTGAGAGCGGATTTAACCCGAAAATTCCCTTCTCTCGATCAGATCAAAATCGATTATTCATGGTGGGGGTGGGTAGATGTTAGCCACGACATGATGCCAAGAATCTATCAGCCGAATCCAAAGCAATCCATATTCTACGCACTAGGGTATGGCGGCAATGGTGTGATGTACTCCGCTCAAGCAGGCAAGCGCCTTGCCCAGTGGATCGCAGGTGAAGGTCATAAGCTTGACTTGCCAATATTTGAATCAAAACTTCCGTTCCCCAACGTGAGGGAAGTGGTGGAATCTGAGATGTTTGCACCATTTCGAAGAGTAGGGCAACAGTTCCTTTATCAGTGGTATTCGTTAAAGGATGAAGTGCTTTAACTACTCGAACATTGTTTCCAAAATAGGGAAATAGAACTACGACCAGGAAAGTTGTACCAGGTCACCTTGTGAGCAAAGTACAGGCAGGAAGTCTGTATGATATGAAAGGTTAAGACTATGAAATTTATTAAAAATAAAATTATTGCTGGCGTCACAATTGTAGCAACAGCGATGTTATCTCATACCGCGGCAGCAGCAAATTTTAAAATGGCTATCGGCGATGCTGCTGGTGGTACTCAATGGGAATTAGCGACATCATTTTCTGAATTGATGGAGCAAAAAACAGACGGTAAAGTCAAAATTGACCTGTTCCCGAATGGTCAATTGGGCAATGAGCAAGACACCGTCAACGACGCGGCAATCGGCCTTCTCGACTTCTCTGTATTGGCGATCAACAACGTGACGCCTTTCTCTCCAACGGTTGGTCTATTGACCATGCCTTACGTCATTCAAAGTGCAGAAGAAGCGGTGCTATTAACTCAAGGCCAAGTAGG